>ERZ791611.146-NODE-146-length-81584-cov-40.119234_pt1 | contig 81584 bp, 59 predicted proteins | sample MGYA00510275_ERZ791611 | MGnify/ENA primary metagenome ERZ791611 (study PRJEB30046, sample SAMN00791912) | human gut metagenome | study: EMG produced TPA metagenomics assembly of the A metagenome-wide association study of gut microbiota in type 2...
TGCGTTCCATCATTCAGCGCAACGGACGCATCGTGATGGACACCCCGGACTGGATCGAAGACGAGGAAGGCAAGCGCGTCTTCCAGGAAACCGCCGGCAAGACGACATTCTCCGCACGCAAGATCATCGTCGACGCGCTGCGCGAATCCGGCGATCTTGACGGCGAGCCGACTCCGACCAAGCGTATGACGAACTTCTACGAGAAGGGCGACAAGCCGCTCGAAATCGTCACTTCCCGCCAGTGGTATCTCAAGAACGGCGGCACCGATCAGAAGCTGAACGCCGAACTGATCGAACGCGGTCGCGAACTGAACTTCCATCCTGATTTCATGCGCGTGCGTTACGAAAACTGGGTGAACGGCCTGAATGGCGATTGGCTGATCTCCCGTCAGCGCTTCTTCGGCGTGCCGTTCCCGCTGTGGTATCCGGTGAAGGAAGATGGCACCGCCGATTACGATCATCCGATCGTGCCGAGCGAGGACCGTTTGCCGATCGATCCGACCGACGATGTGCCGGAAGGCTACAGCGAGGACCAGCGCGACGTGCCCGGTGGCTTCACCGCCGAACCTGACATCATGGATACGTGGGCGACCTCGTCGCTCACCCCGCAGATCGTGACCCGCTGGGAAGAGCCAGGCGAAGAGAACCAGGCGATTTTCAACGCCACCTTCCCGATGGACCTGCGTCCGCAGGGTCAGGACATCATCCGCACCTGGCTGTTCTCCACCGTGGATCGCGCGCATCTCGAGAACAAGTGTCTGCCGTGGGCCAATGCCACCCTGTCTGGATGGATTCTTGATCCGGATCACAAGAAGATGTCGAAGTCCAAGGGCAACGTAGTTGTGCCAGACAAGCCGATCAAGCAGTTCGGCGCCGACGCGGTGCGTTATTGGGCCGCTGCGGCACGTTTGGGCCTGGATGCCACCTACGACGAAGGCCAGATGAAGATCGGCCGCCGTTTGGCCATCAAGCTGCTCAACGCCACCAAGTTCGCACTGGCCATCGGCCGTGAGGATGAGAACCACCATGTGGGCGCTCCGGCAACCGCAAGCTGGAACCCTGCCGACGTGACCGAGCCGCTGGACCGCGCAGCCATGGCCAAGATGGCCCTCGTAGTGCGCGAAGCCACCGAAAGCCTCAACAACTACGAGCATTCCAAGGCTTTGGAAGTCATCGAAAACTACTTCTGGCAGTTCTGCGACGATTACATCGAGCTGGTCAAGAACCGCGCGTACGGCACCGCCGACGCCACCGGCCATGTGCCGAGCGAGAAGGCCGTGAAGTCCGCCCGCACCGCGCTGGGACTGGGCTTGGATGCCTTCGCACGCCTGCTGGCACCGTACCTGCCGTACGCCACCGAAGAAGTGTGGAGCTGGATGCATGAGGGCGAAGGCTCCGTGCACCACGCCGCATGGCCGAAGGCTGAAACGTACGATGCGGCCGCAGCAGCCGTCTCCCCGGAGCTGCTCACCCATGCCGGTGAAGCTCTGGCCGCGCTGCGTGGCATCAAGTCGAAGGCCAAGGTTTCGATGAAGACCCCGATCCTTTCCGTGCAGCTGGGCGTTTCCGATGAAGCGCGCAAATCCATCGAAAGCGCATTGGGCGATATCGCCGAAGCCGGTCGCGTGGTCGGACGCATCTCCTTCATGGGAGCGGCCGCCGCACTGAAGGCCGTCAAGGAAACCGCCGAAGCAGCCAAGGAAGCCGTCAAGGAGGCCAAGGCTGATGCCGAAGCCGCCATCGACGTGATTGTGGCCGACAGCGAACTTGGAGAGCCGCCGGCTAAAAAGCCGAAGAACTAATGGCAACTGTAGTGGAAACCGGCAGCCTTCGTGGCAAAGCCGTTCACTTCACCTGCAGACAGTCCACAGGACTGTCTGCTTAACGGCTCAGCCGGCTAAAAAGCCTAAGAGGGGATCTTCCGCGATTGGAAGGCCCCCTCTTTGTGTATCTGGATCCTATGTTTATACATTTTTATAAAACGGGAACTGCAAGCAGATATTGAGATTGCGCGGCCTTAGCAGGCTGCGATTGCACAGGCATATCCGGATACAGCTTCTGCAAAGCCTGCTGCAATATTTCGGCAGCGGCCGCAATTTCAACGGTCTCGTCAATCAAATCGCTATTATCAGGCACAATCAACGTGCGATTTCCGGAACCAGCAATGCCGTATGCTGCAATCGGCAACGCACTTGTCATCAACATTTCGGAAGATGCGGTTTTTCCTGTTGTTCCAGTATTTTCAGATGCAGAATCTACCGAATCGCCATCGCTGGATTTCTTTGATTCCACTCCCCCGACTTTCGCAACGTTCTTCGACGTGGTATCGGCAGCCGCGCCAAATGACGATCGCAGGCCGCCCGCGTAGCTCATCACATCATCCATGCTGATGGCGTTCTTGTCGTCCACCAAGCTGGCCGCAGTACCGTCGGAAGCGTTCTGCTGATTGGCCGCATCCGCCTGCGCGCGTTCCTCTTTGCGTTGGGCCTTGATACGCGCCCGCTCGGCACGGCCCGCAAGCGACGTCTCCGAAGCCGAGGCAAGTCCCATAGACCCCTTCAACGTAACTTCCGAACCATCGACAGTATCGTCGGAACTGGTCGAATCATCACCTGCATCAAGCTGATCCGCAAAACGAAGCACGATCTGGTGGAACGCACTGGCCTGACCCGTGTGCTCGCTCGCATCCGCCAACGCCTGCATCGCATCGTCAACCTTACTTGAAGCCGACTTCAACTTCTCATTGCCGTCAATGCTGTTGCGCACATCCGCAATCGCCTGAGATTCCAAGTTTTGCGCCGAACCTGCGGAAGCCCCCAATTCCTTAAGCCGAGCGGTGTACGCGTCGGTGAAATCCATGGAATACGGAATCATCGCCGAAGAAAGCTGCGACTGGCCGGCACTGTAATCCTTGGCGCCGCGCTGCTGCTCCTCGCCCGCACGCTTGTTGAGTTCCGCCACCAAACCGGATGTGCCACGCTGTTCGATGGTGCGAATCACCTCGTTCACCGCGTCGGCGGCACCCGTATGTCGGTATGCGGCGCTCACATCGTTGACCGCGTTGGCCAGATCGACCACGGACTGCGCCACCGCAGTATCGCCGTTCAATTCGGCCGCGGTGCCGAGAATGGCGGTAAGTTGCGTGGTATCGCCAATCGATCCGGAAAGATGCGTCGTATACGAGCCGACGTACGCGTCGATATACCCGTTGAACGCCTGCTCATGTTCCTGCTCACGCTGGGCGATGGTCGTTTCGGCAAGCTCCTTTTCATGATCGCGCAGTTGTTCGAGCTGCGCGATGAGCTCATGGTTGCGTTGCGATCCGACATTCGTCAAACCATCCACCAATGTGGATGCGCGATCGGTCAAACTGGTGAGATTGCCATAGCAGCCAGTTCTTTCGGAATCGCAGGCAACAGCGGCGACAGACAGCGAACTCATGGTGAAGTTTTTCGCAGTCACATACGTATGAATCGTAAGATCCTCACCCGGCTTGCCTACCGCAGCGACCAATGTCGACGAATTGCCGGCAGACACAAGCACGCCTTCGTCTGAGGTCGCGTCATTGCCGACGCGGTTGGGAATGGTGAACGCGACGATCGGCGTCAGATCAGCCGTTTCCTCCGGTCGTTCCGATTTCAGATCGATGCGGATGCCGACCACGCCCGATGCACCGGAAATCTTGGATGCGCTGACGGTCGGACCGTCCAAAGTAAAGGTCGCCGTTATATCCCACGGCAGTTCCACACGCTCTTGCGGCACGCGCTGCGAAGACGTCGCGCCCTCATCTGCATTCATGTCCGTATCAGTTGCAGAAGCGGCGTCACTCGTCAAATACAAGCGGCCCGGCTCATCAACGGACTCATATGCGCTCATCACATCGTGCGAGGCCACCGCCGAGACGTACTCGCCGTTCCGACGCACCGCATCAACCACATTCGAAACCCCGACCGCGCATACGGGAGCCGCCGAAACCAGCGTTACCGCAATGGACGCAGCCAGCATGTGCCGCAGATGGACACTCGCCACACGCATATCACGCTCACCACGCGTGCTATCGGCATGATGGGCACAAGATGCACGAAACGCAACAGAACGACGCATGCCGAGCCTCTCAATCGCAATCAAAACAACGTTCCAAAGCAATCAATGTAGCGCGCGGCATGCCCCGGCAAGAAACGATTTCGCGGAAAACAGACAGGTCAGGCGAATACGTCAAGCGCACCCGGATCGACGCCGTTCTCGGCGATGCGCTTATGCCTGCGCTTGGCTTCGGTCACCACGAATTCGCGATACATTTCGGCGATGTCGGGATCCAACCCGGCATCGACAGCAATGCGGTGCAACCGTTCGATCTGGTAATCCTCACGCTTGTAATCGGCCGGCGCGAAACCCTCGCGGGCTTTCAGCACACCCACTTGGGACGTGTATTTGAAGCGTTCCGCCAGTAGGGAAACGATGGCCGTGTCGACATTGTCGATCGACTGGCGCAATGCAGCGATTTTCGCCACGGCATCGGCGACCTCGGGATTGCTTTGCGCGGTGCCCGCATCGATGACGGTTTCGGTTTCATGCTCTTCTTCTGGCCGAAGCCAGTCATGTTCGCTATCGCTCATGCGTACAAGACTACCGCGCGCATGTCACTTGGAGAAGTACCGTTGCAGCACAATCGTGGTTTCCGTGCTCACCGGCACCGTTTGGTGGATGACGTTCAGCAGATCCTCAAGCTTGCTTGGCGAGGCTGCGCGCACGGTCAGCATGTAGCTGGGTGACCCAGCCACGGAATCGCACGACATGATGCCTTCGATATCCTGCAATTTGGCGGGAATTTCGGCTTCCTTGGAATAATCGATCGGCGTGACCGCAATGTAGGCACGTACGGCGAGGCCACGCTTTTCATCGTCGATAACGGCCTTGTAGCCGAGAATCACATTACGACGTTCCAGTTTCTGCACGCGCGATTGCACCGCGGAAATCGACAGTCCCGTAGCGTCCGAAAGCTGAGACAGCGTAGCGCGGCCGTCTTTCTCCAGCATGCTGAGAATGGTCTCGTCGATATCGTCGAATTGGCCCACGCTCGCATGCGTGGCGTCGGGTTCGTTGCCATTGCCTGTCATAGATGCCCCTTTCCAACAAGCATTCTGCATCAGTCCGGTAGGACCGACTCCCCTATGCAGCTCACGTTTCCGTCCATTACCATACCCACCCCAACACACAATCCGTCAACTGCATTTTCGTAACATTTCCAACGAATTTCGATTTTCAATCATTTTTCTCCTATTTTTTTCATATACCCCCTATATAGCAATACTATTTTCGTCTTTTTACTTTCGATTTCGTATTTTTTCGTGCGTCGGTTTTTACATACCGTATGTCCACAACGTGATCATCCACATTGCCGAATCGTGCGGAACTTTCGAAAAACAATCGAAACGCATTCGAAAGTAGTTGAAAACTGCAAAACGGAAAAACAGCCGAACAGAAAGACAGCCGAACGAAACAAAAGGGCCGCATGGCGATTGTCATACGACCCTTGGATGCGTAACCGCAGATTGCGATTACCTGCGATTAGCTGTTGCCGTTATTCGCGGTATTGCCGCTCTGCTGGATCAGCGACGCCATGAAATCACGGTTGGTCGCGGTCTTCTTCAGACGCGGCACAAGCGTCTGGTAAGCCTGCTCAGGCTCCAGACCGCCAAGCAGACGACGCAGACGGTAGATGATCGGCAGCTCCTGCGGATCGGTGATGAGTTCCTCGCGACGGGTGCCGGAAGCGTTCACGTCGATGGCCGGGAACAGGCGCTTGTCGGCCAGTTCGCGGCTCAGGCGCAGCTCCATGTTGCCGGTGCCCTTGAACTCCTCGAAAATCACCTCGTCCATCTTGGAGCCGGTTTCCACCAGTGCGGAGGAGATGATGGTCAGAGAGCCGCCGTTTTCGATGTTACGAGCGGCACCGAAGAACTTCTTCGGTGGGTACAACGCCTGGGCATCCACACCACCGGAAAGAATACGGCCGGAAGCCGGAGCGGCGATGTTGTAGGCACGGGCCAGACGGGTCATGGAATCAAGCAGCACCACCACGTCCTGGCCAAGCTCCACGAGACGCTTCGCGCGTTCGATGGCGAGTTCGGCGACGGTGGTGTGGTCGGAGGCCGGACGGTCGAAGGTGGAGGAAATGACCTCGCCCTGCACCGTACGTTCCATATCGGTGACCTCTTCCGGACGTTCGTCCACGAGCACGACCATCAGGTGGACTTCCGGATTGTTGGTGGCGATCGCGTTGGCGATGTTCTGCAGGGTGATGGTCTTGCCGGCCTTCGGCGGAGACACGATCAGGCCACGCTGGCCCTTGCCGATCGGCGCCACGATGTCGATGAGGCGGCCGGTGAGCTTGTTCGGCGCGGTTTCCTGCTTCAGACGCTCCTGCGGATACAGCGGAGTGAGCTTGTTGAACTGCGGACGGTTCTGCGCGGCCTCCACGGTCATGCCGTTGATGGAGTCGATGGACTGCAGCGGCACGAACTTCTGACGCTGGTTGCGGCGGTCGCCCTCACGCGGGGTACGGATGGAACCGTGCACGGCATCACCCTTGCGCAGCCCATACTTCTTGACCTGGCCCATGGAAACGTACACGTCGTTCGGACCCGGCAAATAGCCGGAGGTACGCACGAAAGCGTAGGAATCGAGCACGTCGACGATGCCCGCGACAGGCACGAGATCCTCTTTCGGCTCCTCGTGACGCTGTTCGCGTTCAACATTGCGATCCGTGCGCTCGTTGCGCTCGACGCGATCGTTACGCTCGTTGCGATCATTGTTACGGTCGCCGGTACGGCCACGACGCTCGTCACGCTCGTCATAATCGCGGTCACGGCCACGCAGGCGACGGCCACGACGATCCACGCGGTCACCCCTATCGCTGACGCGACCGCGACCACGACGCGCGAAATCACCGTCTTCAGCCTCGTCACGACGTTCGTCATCATCACTGCCCTGCGAAGGCAACGTGGCGAGAATGTCATCAAGATCGCGCACAACGTCCTCATCCTTCGGCCCTTCCACCGCACGACGGCGACGGCGCGGCTCAACGTCGGACGCATCATCCTTACGATGGCGACGACGATCATCCTGCTTCGGCGAAGCATCGTCCAATCCCAGTTCGGCCAGCAGATCGGTGGCAGCGTCCGCATCACGGCGGCGACGGCGCTTCGGAGCCTCATCGATGCTGTCCAGGGCGTTCACCGCGGCCATGACATCGGCCGCCTCCTCGCTCGTCGGAGCCTCAGCCTGCTTGCGACGGTCAACACGCTCGGTGCTCTCGGCACGTTCCGTCTGTTCGGAGCGCTCCGCACGCGCAGCGCTATCAGCACGTCCGGCAAGGGTCTTCCTAACGGTTTTGGCCGTCTGCTTTTCGGACTGCTCAGCCTCGTTGGCTTTGCTTTCGGCAGCCTCGTTGGACTTGCCGGATTCCTCAGCCGTGTTCGCCGCGACCTCAGCGTCTGCGGTTTGGGCTTCAGCAGGAGCCACCGGAGCGGCCGGTGCAGCGGACTTCGGAGCTCGCACGGTCACACCGGCAGGCGCTTCACCGCCGGAACGAGCGGCCTGAAGCGTCGCGATAAGTTCCGGCTTACGCATGGTGGAGGTGCCACGAAGGCCCATCTGCTTGGCGAGCTCCTTGAGCTCAGGCAGTTTCATGTCTTCAAGATTCGGGCTGGTTGCCACTGGTTTTTGCCTTTCCCCTAGCTTTCGCAAGCACACGCCTGCAACAGCTGTAAAAAGAGATACGGAAATTTCCGCCACTGAAAGTCCGCCGCGAAATATCACGGTTTTCGAACTTCCCTAACCATACAACGTCATCCAGACCAACGCAACGTAGGCGTGCCAACGTATTCATGCCAATCAAGCATTCAAGTCAATGACAAATCGCAAATCACAATGCGAAAGACCCGCCATGCGATCACATGACGGGTCTTTCGCTTTACCACATGCTTTACAGCAACAGGTGCAGGTCTTGCCGGAACCTACTTTTCCTCGTGATAGCTCTTGTCGGTATTGACGGACCATACGTTCTTCTTGGACGTCTTGCCGTTCTTGATATTGCCGACGGCCTCGATTGCGGTGGCCATGGAATGATCCATGTTGTTGTAACGATGCTGGCCGTTGCGGCCGACGCAATACAGATTGCCGAAGGAATCGAGGTATTCCACGAGCTCAGGCATGCGATCGTAGGTGTCGAAATATGCCGGATACGCCTTCTTCACGCGCTCACGATGGGAGTCGATCACGTCTTGCGGACCGTTGATGATCTGCATGCGCGTAAGCTCCTGGATGGCGAACTTCTTCGCTTCCTCGTCAGACATGTTCCAGAAGGAATCGCCTTCTTCGCAGAAGTATTCAAGACCGATCCACACGGTGTTGTCAACGTCCTTGACCAGGTACGGGCTCCAGTTGTTGAAGATCTGCAAACGGCCGACCTTGTAGCCCGGATCCTGCACGTAAATCCAGCAATCAGGCACGATCGGCGGGTTGCCGAGGGTGGGAATGTCGGTGGTGTTCGACAGGCGCAGGTGCTTGACGAGCAGACCAACGGTCACGAAGTCACGGTACGGCAGGCCGTTGGCGATTTCGGTCATGTCCTTCGGCGCGGGCTGGCTGGAAGCGTCCACGGCGTTGATGAGATCCTTGACGGGCATGGAGGAGATGAAGTCGTCCGCGGCCATTTCGGTGCGGTTGCCTTCGGAATCCTCATATACCACGGATGCGATCTTGCCGTCGGCCTGGCGAATCTCCACCACGTTCGCGTCGGTGATGACCTTCACGCCCGCGGCCTCGCAGTTGGCCTCGACGGTTTCCCACAGCTGGCCCGGACCATACTTCGGATACCAGAATTCCTCAATCAGCGAGGTTTCAACCTCAGCATTGCTGCGCTTCTTCGGCAGGAGCTTCTGGAACGCGTTCTTCAGCACGCCCATAATGCTCAGGCCCTTGACGCGCTGCGCACCCCAATCGGCGGAAATCTGGGACGGATGGCGACCCCACAGCTTCTCGGTGTACCCCTCGAAGAACATGGAATACAGCTTGCGGCCGAAACGATTGATGTAGAAGTTCTCCAGATTGTCTTCCGGCAGCTTGTGCACCATGGACTTCAGGTAGCTGAAGCCGGCAACAAGCGTAAGCTTCGGACCCATGGCCTTCAACGTGTTGGCGCTCAGGGAAATCGGGTAGTCAAAGAAGTGGCGGTTCCAGTAAATACGAGACACGCGATGACGCTTAAGCATCACCTTGTCTTCGACTTCCGGATCCGGTCCGCCCGGTTCCATATCGTGCTCGCGACCGAGCTTCTTGTCATCATAGCTTGGCGCGCCCTGCAGCGGCAGGACCCCCTTCCACCAATCCATGATGCGTTCGTCCTTCGAGAAGAAACGATGGCCGCCAATATCCATACGGTTGCCATCATGCTTGACGGTGCGGGAGATGCCGCCGAATTCGCGGGTCGCTTCCAACACAGTCACGTCGTAGTTCTCGGAGCCACCGTCCTTGACGAGCTCCCAAGCGGCAGTCAGGCCTGCAGGGCCACCGCCGATAATCACCACGGATTGCTTTTGCGTCACTTTGAGGTCTCCTTATGAAAACAAAAATCCCTGATAGTCTACCCGAGGGTAGGGAAACGAACACCGCAACTTGTGCGAATGCTTACAAAATCAAGCCAAGTCAGCCGGATATACGGCTATCGCATCATGCAAAACGCAATCATCAAACCGGCCGATGCACGACCCGACTGCGCGGCCAAAGCGCGCAACCACATTACGCAATCCAACTACGCGACCAGCAACCACACAACTGGCAACCGCGTGACCGGCAACTGCGCAACTAGATGGAATCAGGAATGTCAATATCGGTTTTCTGCACTTCCTCAACATTGACATCCTTGAACGTGACGATACGCACGTTCTTGACGAAACGACTGGAACGATAGACGTCCCACACCCAAGCATCAGTCAGGCGCACGTCGAAATACACGTCCTGGCCTGCGGAACGCACATTGAAATCGACTTTATTCGCCAAATAAAAGCGACGTTCCGTTTCAACAACATACGTAAACAGCTTGATTACGTCGCGATACTCCTTATACAGAGCCAGTTCCGCGTCGGTTTCGTAATTATCGAGATCCTCGGCGCTCATCACTTACCTTCCGTATCGCGCTTGCGACCACGACCAAGCGTGCGCCACCAAGCTTCCTTCGACGTCTTACGCTCGCCCGCCGTGTACGGCCAGCTGTTTTCGGCATCGGCATCGCCAGTAACGGACTTGCGATCATCATGCTCGCTTTGTCGCGCAGGTTCCGCGCCTTCCGCGTCCTTCCGCACAGCCTCGGCCACGTCACCAGCACCATCGGAAGAAGCTTTCTGCACGGATTGCGCAGCTGCCGCGGCATCGTTGACATCCGTACCTTCCGCATCATGCTTCGAAGCATTCTTCTCATTCAGTCGGATGGCAATGGAATGCTCGCGCGCGCTCAACGCTTCCTTGACGCCCGGATTATCTTCGATCACATGCATGCCGAACGCGTCAAGCGAACGGATCGGGTCGAACTCGTCAACCAGCGTGTCCATAACGATCAGATCCTGGTAACGGTTCTGCGAAGCGTTCCACAAGGCGTCGCGCGAACGACCGGACGGCACGAATCCCAACGACTGGTACACGGACACGGAACGCGTGTTCTGCTCGGGCACGGCAACCCAAATGCGATGCATGCCAAGGCCTGCCGGTTCCGGCGCAAGTCCGTACGTCATCACGCGCGGCATGATGTCACGCGAATAGCCACGGCCGCGGTAATCCTTGCCAAGCACCACCTGAATGCGCGCGGAACGAGCCCAACCGTCAATATCGATCAGGAAAATCATGCCAATCACATTGTCGGAATTCGCGGCATCGATCTCGCCATCGCCATCATGGTCGGCTTCGGTGATGATGGACCATGCGATCGTGCGACGCGACTCCGGATCCCCCACACCGGATTCGGTCGGCGTTTCGCCTTGGGACCATGCCACGGAACGACGCACCCACGCATGCACCGCGCCACGCTCGGCAACCCGATCCTTGCCGGTGATTCCGGAAGCGCCGATGTACGCCCCAATGGCGTCCATACGTTCAAGATCTTCGATCACGGACGGACGCAGATGCACCATCTCGCCCTTGATAGACGGAATGACGATGAGATCCGGCAATTCACGCGACTGCTGGTCCAACTGCTCCTGTGTCGCAGCCTCAACTTGTTCTGGCATTATTCCTGTCCCCTACATCATTGCAGGCACGACCGTCGCCGCACCCATACCGAGGGTATTGTACCCGACTGTATGTCAGCTGTGAATCCGCGCGGCGGCAATCGCTGTACATATTCCTCTACCAGCATAACCTGATGTTGAAGGACATGTCGGCAATCGTAAGAAAATGCGCTTCGCGATTATGCATTCTCTTTCTTTGAAATCCCTTTTCCGGAATAACGAAAAGAAAACGCACGTCCCAAGCTTTTTGGAACGTGCGTTTTCCTGCGATTCAACAATCGGCTGTAATCGTCAGCAATCGTTGTAAACGTTACTTGATCTTGCTCATCACGATCTTGGTGACGGCCTTTGCGTCAGCCTGACCGCGAGTGGCACGCATGACGGCACCAATGATGGCGCCCATCGGCTTCATATTGCCGCTCTTGAGCTTTTCAACGATGTCAGGATTGGCTGCGAGAGCCTCATCCACGGCCTTTTCGAGAGCGCCGTCATCAGACACGACCTGGAAGCCATGCTTCTTGACGACCTCATCCGGAGTGCCTTCGCCAGCAAGCACACCGGCGACGGTCTGCTTGGCCAGCTTGTCGTTGAGCTTGCCATCGGCGATCAGCTTCTCAACCTCAGCAACATCGGCCGGAGCGATCGGTAGCTCTTCGAGGCTCACGCCCTTGTTGTTGGCTTCACGGCTCAGCTCGCCCAGCCACCACTTCTTGGCACCTGCGGCGGTGGCACCAGCCTTGACGGTCTCCTCAAGCAGATCCAGAGCGTCGGCGTTGAGCACGTCACGCATCTCCAAATCGTTGAAGCCCCACTCGCCCTTCAGGCGGTTGCGGCGCTCGCGCGGCATTTCCGGCATCTGAGCCTTCATCTCTTCGATGTGCTCCTTGGTGATGTGCAGCATCACCAGATCCGGATCCGGGAAGTAGCGGTAATCGTCGGCATCGGACTTCACGCGGCCGCCTGCGGTGGTCTGCGAAGCCTCATCCCAGTGGCGGGTTTCCTGCAGAATCTCGCCGCCTTCGCTCAGAATGGCCGCCTGACGGCGAATCTCATACTGAATGGTCTTTTCAATACCGCGGAACGAGTTCACGTTCTTGGTTTCGGAACGGGTGCCGAACGGATCGGACGGGCTGTTGCGCAGCGACACGTTCACGTCGGCACGCATGTTGCCCTGCTCCATGCGAGCGTGGGAAATATTAAGCGCACGCACGATGTCGCGGATGGCGCGCATGTAGGCACCGGCGATTTCCGGAGCACGATCGCCTGCGCCAACGATCGGCTTGGTCACGATTTCGATCAGAGGAACGCCTGCACGGTTGTAGTCGACCAGGGAGTGGTCAGCGCCTTCGATACGGCCGTCAGCGCCACCGACGTGGGTGTTCTTGCCTGCGTCGTCTTCGATGTGGGCGCGTTCGATCGGCACACGGAACACGGTGCCGTCTTCAAGTTCCACATCAAGATAGCCGTTGCCGTTGGTCGGCTTGTCATACTGCGAGATCTGGTAATCGCGCGGCATGTCCGGGTAGAAGTAGTTCTTACGCGCGAACTGGCTCCACTCGGCAATTTCGCAATGCAGGGCAAGACCCAGCTTGATGGCGTAATCGACGGCGGTCTTGTTGACCACCGGCAGAGAACCCGGCAGACCAAGGCTCACCGGGGTGAGCTGGCTGTTCGGATCGCCACCGAACGAGACTTCGGCCGGGCAGAACAGCTTCGTGGTGGTGCTCAGCTCAACATGGGTTTCCAGACCGATGACCGGATCGAACTTCTTGACGGCATCGGCGTACTTCATCAACTTTTCAGCCATTTTGTTTTCTTTCCTCCGATGCTTCCTACTTGTTCAAGCCGTCGAGCCACGGGGTCTTCAGGGACTGCCAGATCGGACCGTTCCAGTCTTCCTCGAGAGCCGCCTCAAGTGCCGCGGCAGGCTTGTACATGGCCTCGTCACGCTGCTGCGGAGCGAGGAACTGGAAGCCAACCGGCAAGCCGTCGTCGCTCAGACCAGCAGGAATGCTCATGGCCGGAACGCCTGCAAGGTTGGCCGGAATGGTGGTGATATCGATGGCGTACATGGCCATCGGATCCTCGGTCTTCTCACCGAACTTGAATGCGGTGACCGGGCTGGTCGGGCCAACAAGCACATCGACCTTCTCGAAAGCCTTCTTGAAATCGTCGATGATCAGGGTGCGCACCTTCTGTGCGGAACCGTACCAAGCATCGTAATAACCGGCGGACAGGGCATACGTGCCAAGGATGATACGACGCTTGACCTCGTCGCCGAAACCGGCTTCACGAGTGTAGGCCATCATGTTGGCGGCGGTCTGAGGAACGCCCGCCGGCGGCATGACGCGCAGACCGTAACGCATGCCATCGTAACGAGCCAGGTTGGAGCTGACCTCGGACGGCATGATGATGTAGTACGCGCCAAGGGAGTACGGCAGGTGCGGCAGAGACACTTCAGTGACTTCAGCGCCCATCTCCTCAAGCTTCTTGACACCTTCGTTGAAGCGTGCCATAACGCCCGGCTGGAAGCCTTCGCCGCCGAGCTCCTTGATCAGACCGACCTTGAGGCCCTTCAGATCACGCTTCATGCCTTCGCGGGCGGCCGCCACCATCGGGCGAGGACCTTCCGGAATGGACGTGGAATCGCGCTTGTCGTGGCCTCCGATCACTTCCTGCAGCAGGGCCGCGTCGAGCACAGTACGGGAGCATGGGCCGATCTGGTCGAGCGAGGAAGCCATGGCGATTGCGCCGAAACGAGAGACACCGCCGTAGGTCGGCTTGACACCGACGGTACCGGTCAGCGAGCCCGGCTGACGGATGGAACCACCGGTGTCGGTACCCAGGGCGAGCGGGGCTTCGAACGCTGCCACTGCAGCTGCGGAACCACCGCCGGAACCGCCCGGAACACGTTCGGTATCCCACGGATTGTGTGTGGTCTGGTAGGCGGAATGCTCGGTGGACGAACCCTGAGCGAACTCATCGAGGTTGGTCTTGCCCAGCAGCGGCATGCCTGCAGCCTTGAGCTTCTCGATGACGGTAGCGTCGTACGGAGGCACCCAGCCTTCGAGGATCTTGGAGGCTGCGGTGGTTTCGATGCCCTTGGTGACGATCATGTCTTTGATGGCGATCGGCACGCCGGCAAGTTCCGGCAGCTGTGCCTTTTCCTCATCGGACTTGGCATCGAAGGCGTCGGCCTGTTCGAGAGCCTGATCGCCGGACACCTTCAGGAAAGCCTTGATGCTCGGCTCGGCGGCCTCGATGACTTCGAGATGCGCTTCAACCAGTTCACGGCTGGAAACTTCCTTGGCCTTGATCTTAGCCGCCATCTCGGCGGCGGAAAGCTTGACGAGTTCGCTCATGTCACTCCTCCCCCAGAATGCGCGGTGCAACAAACATGCCGGCCTCGGAAACCGGAGCGCCTGCGGTCGCCTCTTCCTGAGTCAGCGGGGTTTCCGGCACATCCGGGCGCAGGTAGGCTTCCAGCGGAATCGGGTTCGCGGTTGGTTCCACATCGTCGGTAGCGACTTCCTGGACCTTGTTGATGGATTCTGCGATGACGTTCAGATCGCCCTGCAGACGGGTGATCTCCGCGTCAGTAAGTGCAATTCGGGCCAAATCGCCCAGATGCACGATTTCTTCTTTGGTGAAAGTAGGCATGTCCCTAACATTAACGCGTCTGTGTGACGAGCGCCCGCCCATTTCGCCTCGCCCCGCAACCCCACCACGCTCCCGCCCTACCACCCCACCAAAGTCCCAATTCCCCCGGCAGCCCCACACTGCATGCCGCCCGGCAGCCCCACACTGCATGCCGCCCGGCAGCCCCACACGCTAACCGCAACAGCCCGCCGCACCAACACCCCAGCTCTGTCAGAGTCCCAAATCCCCCACCCACTGGAACAAAAGGACGCCAAACGCTGTTTCACCGGGCAAATCCCTCCAGACACTGGAGGATTCTTCCCGCCAACAAGCCATCCACAGTCCCAAAACCTCCACTCACTGGAACAATCCGGGCCCAAACCAGCCTCTCATCGTCCCGATTCGTCCACCCGCTGGAAGAATCTTCCCGCTGAACGCTCTGCTGGAGTCCGGATTCCTCCAGAAGATGGAAGGATCCTCCCGCGGAAGGCCCCACTAGAGGCCAAAATCCCCCAGTCATTGGAACAAAACGGACACTAAAAGCAATACAACCGTCTAAAAACCTCCAGCCACTGGATGAATTCTCCCACTAGCGCTTCGTCAGAGCCCCTATTCCTCCACCCAATGGAAGAATTCTCCCGCAAGCCAGCCATCCACAGTCCCAATACCTCCACCCAATGGAGGAATCTGGACTCTGAACGGCATCCCAATACTTAAAAATATCCAACCAATAGAAGAAAACAACAAAAATTCACACAAAACAAGCGGATACAAGCACTTATCTGCAAAACAACCACCCAGTTATCCACAAAACCCGTAAGTTATCCACAGACACGCCCGAAACAGCATCCTCTATCCACATTTGCCGATCGCACTTCCATAGCAGAGCCACAACAAGGTAGCGTCAAATCATGAAAGCATATCCTCAAATCGATGCGCTGCTCGATCAAACAGAAAATGCGCAACGATGCGCACACAGCAGTGACCCTCTCATCCAGAAGGGACTATATCGCAGATACCGCGCGGGAGATTTGGCGCGCCCATACCCAGGGCTATTCGCCCGTGCCGAATATTGGAATCAGCTGAACGAGCCCGAACAATCGTTGCACGCGGCCCGAACCCTCAGCAGGCTCCACCCCAACTGGGTTTTCGCAGGAATAACAGCCGCCGCAGCCCACGGATTCGACCACCCGCGATTCCTGCACCGGCAAGGACTGACCATAACATTGCCCAATCACGGATCATACCGGCCGCACGACAAACTCAATATCATCTACAGCCCATATCCCAGAGAAAATGCGGTACTCGCAAACGGAATCCATGTCACTAATCCCCCTCGTACCTTATTGGACTGTGGACGGACGTTAGAGTTCATCTATTCCCTGCCGATTTTCGATGATGCAGCAGCAGACGGAATCGAAGAAAAGCAGATCTTGCAGGAATGCGCACGCACGACACTCGATTGCTCGCGCATCTTCAAATTGTTGAGATATACCGACGCAGGAAGTGAAAATGGCGGTGAATCTTTTGCTCGGGCAGTCATGATTGAAAACGGTTTTGCGGTTCCTCAATTGCAAGTCTCCTTCGCCGACTCGCTTACGGGAAAACAATTTAGGGTCGATTTTTTATGGCGCACAACCGATGGACGTATTATTGTCGGAGAACTTGACGGCACAGCAAAATACGTTGATCCGAAAATGACTGATCGTAGGAGCATCCAGGAGACCGTTCAGGCCGAGCGAGAACGCGAGCAAGCGCTTTTTCGCGCAGGAGTTACGGAAATTGTCAGATTAACTTTTGACGATGCAGTCCAGCAAAAACCGCTGATTGCGAAACTGCGGCGTGCTGGGGTTCCTTGCGTTTCATAGGGTAATCATCTGCGGGAAGATTCCTCCAGTAAGTGGAGGAATCGGAACGTTGAGAAGCTCGCCACCGGGAAGATTTCTCCAGAGGGTGGAGAAATCTAGACTCTAGCAGGGCACTCAGCGGAAAGATTGCTCCAGTGGGTGGAGGTTTTGGGTCTCTGGTGAGGCTTTCAGAGGGAAGATTCCTCCAGCGACTGGAAGAATCAGGACTCTGACAGGCTTGTTAGCGGGAAGATTGCTCCAGTAAGTGGAGGAATCTTCCCGCAGAACACCGTACTAAAGTCCCAACCTCTCCAGTCACTGAAGGACTCACCCCGCCAGACGCCCCACAGGAGACCCAAAACCTCCGCCCACTGGAACAATCATCCCGCTGACAGAACTCCAATCGTCCCGATTCTTCCAGTCACTGGAGGATTTTGGACGATAGGAGATGGAGGTTAGAGCTGGGGAGCGGCGTGCTGGGAGATCCATGCGTGCATGGAAACGGCGGCCGCGGCTCCGGCATTGATGGAACGCACCGAACCGAACTGGGAGATGTAGACCACGTCATCGGCCAGCTCGAGCGCCTTTTCAGACAACCCCGGACCTTCCGCGCCGAACAGCATGAGGCATCGCTTCGGGAAATGGTAGGTTTCCATCGGCACCGCGCCGGGAATGATATCGAGCGCAATCACCCGCGCGGCCTTCAACTCGGCGATACGCTGATTAATCGCCGCCAACTGCGCCATACAAGTGGACTCGTTTCCATGTTCAATACCACTCGTAGCTGAAACGTCCATTGAAATACCAGATGGAGCGCACCCAGCAACACGGATCTCAGCTAACGAAGCCGCCTCGCTCATGCAGGCACAGTTCGCTTTTTTTGCATTTTCGCGCATGCGGAATGCGATTGCGGCCGCTTGCGATTGGACTGCGGCGATTTCTCCGGCAATGCGCAGCTTCCAGCATTCGACAAGCTCGGCTATGGACGGGTGGTTTTCGACGTGCTGGTACAGTTCCGTCATCAGCGCGCCCTTGCGATTCCACTTGTGCGGTCCGACGATATGTACACGTTTCGCTTGGAATGCGTTGGCAGTGCGCACCATGGATCCGATATTGAAATCGTGCGTCCAGTTTTCCACGGCAACTTCGAAATCATGCCGACCATGATCGTCAAGATCATCTTTAATGGCCGAAACCGTCCAGTAGCGGTACTGGTCAAGCACGTTACGACGGTCGCCCTCATCAAGCAGCACAGTATCGAATCGACGATCATAATTCGGTGATTGCGGATCATCCGGACGAGGTTCGCCAGGATGCGTTTGGCCCCACGGACCTACGCCCACCTCACGAAAAGCCGGCTCTCCGGACGCTTTCGCCGCAATATCAATAGGATTAGGCTGATGCACGATTTTCCTCACATTCGTCGTCCGATATTTCGTCGACAGGTAACTTCTGTTATATCTTCCACCATTCGCCCACGATCAACATCGGCAATCGCAGCATTGCCCACCGCGATTTTGGAGATCGCCTGCCGTCAACCGCATCCGTACTGCCGACTTTATTTTTCCTTTACTCATGTCAGCATGAACGTCAGCATGATTCCAACAGAACAATACCCGTGAAACATTCCATGAAACACGGCGGATGACATCATTAAAAAAACGCCGGTACAACCGGAAAGTCGCGCTGGTCAGTGAAGCTCCGACTCCTTGAAGACCTCCACAAACGGCAGTTCAGCTTCGGACCCATCCACCGGATTGACGACTTTGATCGACGGGTCGGCCATATCGACGCCACCAATCAACGAAGCGACAGCAAGCACTTCGGCGCCTTCGTTCTTCACCACGGAGAAGTCAAGGCTCAACTCATTGCCGTTACGCAAGGTGACCAAAGAGGACGTCTGCACATATGACTTTTCAGACAGCCAGGAATCCAGCAACACCACACGTTTACCGGCAATCGAAGGCCCCTTGATGGACGGATACACAAAATCCATCACAAAACCGTTAAGGTTTTCACCTCGAGAAGCGGCCGCCTGGATCATAGCGGAAACCAGCGGAACCGCAGCCGCAGTCAGCGCACCAACCGCATCGAAATCATCAACGGAATAGCCGGCCTCTTCCAACGTATCCAACAAAATATGCCCAACAATCGACGCTCCACGATGGTCGAACAACACTGAGGAAAGTTCCGAGAACGGCTTATCGGCCATCTCGGCCTGCAGCAGCGACTTGAGCTGATCACGCGGTTCAAGCATGGCGAAATCAACGGCTGCGTTCACAGTATCGCCAGCGGTTGCGGCAGTGGATTCAGCAACCGGCTTGGTCTTACGGAAAGTCTTCTCTTCGGTCATAGTCCCAGCCTACCGTTTCTACTCGTCAAAAGAGTGACAGTGTTGGTGTCAACAAGCAACGTCCAATATCTCCCATCAACAGATGGTCAACAGAAAATCAACATTTCAAAAGTCAGGCCGGTCTCACCATAAAGATGAAACCGGCCTGAACCGAACCCAAGAAACCGGCGAGAGCAGCAGATTACTCACTTAAGCGCGAGAATCCACTTCAGATCTGTTTCAAACTCCGCTTCCAGGTTCGCTTCCGGACTCTCATCTGGTCTCGCTTCCAGCCCCGCTGACGCACCGGCGCAATACCACACCCGCTCCCACCAGCAACACCATCACGGCGATTACGCCACTGACAGCCGAACCGGTATTGGCAACCTTGTTGCCGGTCTTGGAAGCAGTATTGTTCTTACCATTGCCAGCAGAATTACCGGAATTACCACCAGAATTATCCGAATCCCCAGGTTTGTCCGAATCTCCGGGCTTGTCCGAATCGCTCTTCAGCGAAGCCTGCGCCGCTGTCAACGCTTCAGACGCCTCATCGACGTCCGCCTGCGACAGCCCCTCATCCAAAGCCTTAGACAGCGCCAGTTTCGCAGCGTCACGAGCCTCAACGAACGCATCCCACTTCCCACTGTCATATCCGTTGTTGACCACCGCCGCAGCATCCGCAACAGCGGAAGACAACGCATCGGTCTTCGCCATCGTGATCGACACGCCTTCATCGGTAGGATTGATGGTTTGCATCAGCCCGTTTTCGTCGAAGGTGATCTCGTCGATCGCGGTTTCGCGGTGAAAGCCAAGCCCGGAAGTAAACACGCCAAGCGGAGTGTAGTGACGGTGATACGCCATGAACCAGCGCTCTTCGCCATTCGCGTCCACCACGTGCACTTCGGACTGATGGGCCGTACCCTGCAAATTCTTCGACGCGTCCTTTTGCAGGAGCACGCCATGGTTGTCGATATCAGTCACGGAGCCATCTTCCTTGAACAGCGACGGCGAAGTGCCGTATTCGACGTGGTAATTCGCCGATCCGGCATCGTCGCATGACCACGTCCAGTGATAGACGCCATCGCGCTTGGACACCACAACGGATTCCCGGAAGTTGTTCAGACCGTTGATCCGTTTGACCGTTCCCGGCACCACGCTCATCATGTCATCGCTCAATTGGGCGATGGCCGCCGAACCGTTGCCGTACAGGATATACGACGTGCCGTCATCATCGGTAAAAATCGACGGATCGATGGCCTGCCCCACAGTCACACCCTCCATCGAACGCGTAACGATGGGGTCTTTGGCCGCCTTGTATGGGCCGGCAGGCGAATCCGCTACCGCCACGCCAATCGCCGATTCACCGCTCTCAAGCTTGGCGCAGTAGTAGAAGTAATACTTGCCATTCTTTTTCTCGATGGTCGGCGCCCATGCGGATCCGACAGACCAAGGCGAAATTGCCGTATTCTCGTCGCCATTCGTGGTCGGCTCGTGATTCTTATCCACGTCGAGGATCACTCCTTCGTCGGTCCAGTTGACCAGGTCGGTCGAGCTGAAAGCATGGAAGTAATTCCCACTCCATCCCGAGAAGCCATCAGTCGTCGGGAAAATCCAGAATTTTCCGTCGAAATAATCGATATCCGGATCGGCATATTGCCCCGGCAAAACCGGATTATTTGACTGAACCGCCTTTTCGAGCGTCCATTTTTCGCTAACGATACCACCGTTGCCGTCCGCACATTCGATTACAAGCGTATGCTTCTTGGACATGTCAAGCTTGTCACCGCTGGCAAACGACTTGCCATCGACCGTGACACTCGCATCGTCGTAAGTCAGCGCGAACGTTACCGGAACGGCGTTGATCTCGGCACGATTGTTCACTACGGAGGTGATGGTTTTCGCGTCGCAATCCATGCTGGTACGCACGTTGCTGTGCTTATCGGTGCCACGCAATGCATCTGCTTGCGACGAGGTCGGCACAGTGCCCACAGTGATGGATGCGAGCGCGGGCGCGTTGTTCCGTTGTGCGATTTCGTTGGCGTTCAGCGTTCGATTCCAGATGGTCAGATTGTCCATCAGACCGGAATAGTATTCGCCGGATCCCCAGTTGGCTTTGCCGATTTGCAGGATTCCTCCGGTTTCGCCAAGGATTTCCTTGACGCCCAGCCCGGAAACGTCCGTGCTTTCGCCGGCAAGCACGCCATCGATGTAGACACGTGTCGCCTTCGCGTTTACCGTGACGGTCACGTTGTGCCATCCGTCGCCGCTTGTGGTGGCCGATGCGTTGCCTCGACCATCTCGACTGCCGTCGGTGTTGTATCGTTCGACAACAACGCTGCCGACCTTATCAAGCACTCCGATGTAGTGTTCGGATTGGTTGTACGTCGGGGCAGCCGTGGACGGAGCCGCGTAGAAGGTCCAGCCGGTATTGCCGTTGGAGTCGGGCTTAGCATCGTAGGAGACGGTGAACTCGGTGGCGTCCAACAGCAGTGCGGCGCCATTGGTTTGCGTGACGCTCAGCCAGGAACCGCTGCCCAGTCGAGCGGCTTTGGTGCCGTTGTTGCCATCTTCAAGCTTGGCCGTTCCGTGGATTCCGGCAACTGCCAGATCGCTGGTGTAACCGGTTTCCTCATCGTCAAAGGTGAATTGCGCGATCGGATTCTTCTGCTGTGCCAGAGGAGTGTTGGGCGCGATATGTTCGCCGTAAGCTGCGAGCACGGCGGTTTCCTCGTCGACGTTTAGACGGACGACGGTGCCATGGCGGAATCGCTGTCCGAAATTGGCTGAGGCCTTTGAGAATGTGCCCGACTTCTTCAGGGACGACAGTTTTGCGATGGTCCAGCCGGCGTAGCCTCCGTTGTCGCCCATCACAATCCACGCCCCATCAGTGCCTTGGTACACGGTCAAACCTTCGATGCGGGTGCTCAATCCTGATTCCGAGGTCTTGACGACTTTGTCTCCAGTAATTTTCGACGTGCCGTCGGCATTGACTTCGGAGTCGCGTTCAACTAGTCGGGTCCACTTCTGCGCTTCCAGAGAATCCGCGGTGTCGATCACCGTGTACCAATCCGATGTGGAGAAACGATAGTAGGATCCGTCATCGCCTTGCACGATTGTGGTGTCGATGATGTTATGCAGGTCGGCCGAGCTTTGATCGATCCAGATTTGAGGATTCTCAAACGTGGTGAAGTCCGAAGTGTATGCTTTGTACACTTTCAGCGCGGTATTGCCAGTAGTGGGATTGTCTCCGCCTGTTGACAGGTCGCGGCTTGACCAATACACCAGATATTTGCCCGCTTCGGCGTCCCAGATCGCTTCGGGAGCCCAAGCGTTGCCGACTTTGCCTTCCAAACCGGTTGATACCAGTTCAGGATCGGTCCAGATGACGAGATCCTTGGATTTGGCGACCACAAGATAGGTGCTGGCGTTGATCTGATTCCAAGAACCGCCCGAAGCGCTTCCTTCGGCGTGCAGATCGGTGCCGAGCATCACATACTTGTTGCCGTCCGCATCCGGCTCTTCCAAGCGAATCAGATGCGGATCGCGGATGCCTTTGGTGCCTTGCGTGGAAGACATGATTGCCTCACCATCGTTCAGCGCCTGCCATTTCAGGCCGTTTTTGCTGTATCCGTAATTGATTTTTTCATAGTCGGATGCGTTGAAGTACAGCCACAGATATCCGGCTTTCTTGGCAGCATCGTCATCTTTGGGATCATCCTTGCCGTCATCCGGCTTGGATACCGTCACGGTTGCCTCCACGGGCATGCGGGAGTCGTCTTGGGCGGTTCCCTTGACGGTGAAGGTGCCAGCCTTGGCGTACTGGTCCGCGTCGATGTCATCCCATTGCACGTCAGCATCCTGTTCGGAGCCGTCAGCCATTGTCAGATGCACGGTTTCCGGCATCGTCGGAGCGGTCCCGGCGTTAGTGGACACGTCAACCGATGCCACCGACTTGACCGCGATGCTCGGCGCATAGGCTTCAAGCACGGTCTGATACTGGGCGCGGGTGACCGGAACCACGGTGCCGTGACGGGGCTTGCCACCATCGGAATTGACGGGGAAGTTCTCCTCGGGCATCTTGTCGCCGATTACCGTCCACTTCGAAGCGTCGGAAATGTCGGTGGTCGCCATGGGCACGTAATGGTTCGGACCTCCGTGATAGCTGGGCTGGTCGGCGAACAGATAGTATTGGTATCCGTTCACATCGCCTTCGTTGGCTTTGAACAGCGAGGGGCCTTCGCCTGCGGAGAAGGTGCCACCGTATCCGTTGGATTTGTCGTTGCCGATCGCGGTGCCGACTTCGCTCCACGAGCTGCCGGACAATGCCGTGCTGTAGTCTTTGACGCCGGCTTTTCCAATGGAATCGGTCAGGGTGTTGGACTTCTCCTGGCGCAAGGTCATCGACTTTTCATCCTTGTAGATGCGGTAGTAGGTGTCGCCTTCCTTCTGCACCGTCACATCAATGGAACCCGCTCCAGCTTGGCCTCTCCGATCCACGTCAATCCACGTCTTCGGTTTGGAGAACGTGATGAAATCAGGCGTCGTCACATACATCATGCGGTTGTAACTTGGCGAGGTACGAGTGCTCGAATCGTCATTGTCGTACAGATTCGAGGCCCAGTAGACCACATATTCGCCCAACTCATCATCCCAGTAGGCTTCCGGAGCCCACGTGTTGCCCGCGCTGTCGTCGCTGACCTTGATATGACGCTGGTTCGTCCAGTTCACCAGATCATTGGATTCCCAAACCTCGATATACAGCGAACCGTTGTACTGTGCCGCCGAGAAGCTGCCCTTCCTGCCGGAGATCTTCAGATCGGTGGCAAGCATGTAGAAGGTGTCGCCGTCATGCGAGCGCATGATGAATGGATCGCGCAATCCCTGTTCGCCTTCGGTGGAGGTGAACAGCGGAGTGCCTTCATTGAGCGTATTCCAGTCGAGCGCGTTGTTGCCCTTGGAAGCGGCGAGGCTTATCTTCTCGCCTCCCACGCCTTCGCCGGTGAAGAACGCCCAAATGTATGCCTCATCTTTGCTTTGGTCGGAAGGCATCGGCGAAACGGTGATCGGGAATTCCCGGTTTGCGGTGGCACCGTTGTTCGTCGCCGTCGCTTCCAATGTCACGTTGACGGAATCTTTGCCGGCAGCCGGCCGATTCACCGATACTTTGGCATTGTTCTCGTTATATCCTTCGGCGATAGAAGCGTTCGCACCGCCATCGTTCTTGACGGACCATGTAATGGCGGAGCCATTGTCACCGACCGTCGGCACCACGAAATTGCTACGAATATCGTCGGCGTCCAAGATATTCACGGCATCAAGATCGCTTTGGATCTTCTCATCGTCCGATATGATGTGCGGAACCGTAACCTTAAACGTCCGCAACTGATCGTCCGAGCCGTTGAGCTTGGCAGTCAAAGTTGCCACAGCATCGGCTTCACCGACTGCGGGGCGAGTAACTTGCGCGGTTCCATCTTCCGTGAACCGGATCGCGTTGTTATCGCTCGACCAAACGATCGGCACACCGTTGCTTTCCGTAATGACGGAGAAGTTTTCGGTTGCCTCTTGCGCAACGCTGATGGCATTGAACGCATCGGTCGCCGCAGCTAGGGAACTGTCGTAAATCTTGAAATTGTCGATCAGACCGGTAAAGTATTCCGCGCCCCAATTCGCTTTGCCGAGTTGCAGAATACCACCGTCTTTGCCGAGGATTTCTGTCAGATCATGGCTTTCTTTGGCCTCCACGCTGTTCACAAGTGTGCCGTTGACGTACATTGTGGTGGATTCGTCGGATACGACTACATCCACGTGCTTCCAGCCGACACTGGAAGCACCGCTGACATTGGCTCCCGTGCGACCGCCCGTGGTGTTGTTGTAGCGTTCGAATGTGATCTTGTCGGTTTTGTCAAGAAAGCCGATGTAATGCTCATAACCATAGGTTGGTTTCGCCGCATCGCGGGCCGCGTACAGCGTCCAGCCGCTGTTGCCGCTTGATGCGGGCTTCGAATCGTAGCTGATGGTAATGGCATGCTTGCCTTGAAGCACCGCACTACCATCCGCGGATGTCAGGCTCATCCAGAATCCGCTGGACAGGTTGGCTGCAGTGGTGCCGTCTTCGCCGGTTCCCGTGGCCGTCTGGCCATTAATCGAAGCGACGATATTTCCCGATTGGTAGGTTCCGGTTTGTCCTGCCGTAAGATCGTTGAAATTCAGATCTACAAGCAGGCTGCTTTCGTTCTTGTATTTGTCAAGCGCCGATGGCTCCGATGCCATCGTACTTGGCGCAACGAGCAGAACGGCAGTCATGGTTGCGGCGGCGACGATAGCGCCGGTCAACCGTTTGACGGTGAGATGTTTTCTCGTATTCATAAATATTCCTTGAAGAATTCAGCATTAGTGCATGCGATTCATGCATAACAAGGAGGATGAGAAACCGTCCGGAAAGGAGGTAAATAGAACCGGACGGTTTCTCTTACGGGGCTTCGTCTTGTTTTCACGCGGGATGGATGGAATACGTGGAAACGGAATAGGCGAAGCGTTCATGTGAAGTCAGCGAGCTGCCTTCCAGCGACGCAGAACAGCCAACGCACCACCGATGGCCAGGATTGCGGCGACCAGCGCTATGCCCTTGACATTGGCACCGGTATTCACCACAACCGCAGCCTTCTTCGCAGTCTTCTTGGTGGTGGTAGTACCGGGCTTAGTGGTCGGAGCCGGAGTCGGATCAGGATCAGGAGTCGGGTCCGGAGTCGGATCAGGATCCGGAGTCTGCTCGATTGCATCGTCAGACACGTTGACCAAGTTATCGGTGTACCCACCGTAGGCCGCCGTGATCTTGGAAACTTTGCCCAGCGCGCCTTCTGGAGCGGTGACTGTGGCGACGCCATCAGCATTGAGCTTGACGGTTTCGGTCCAGTCGCCAGCGGTGAAGACAACCGATCCGGCCACATTGCCGCCGTCCTTGGCGGTGACAGTGGCAGTCAGCGTGTCTCTACCGCGCTCCAGCTTGGTCGTGGAGTCAGTCGCATCCGGAGTGGTGGGGTTGGCGGTCGTCCAACGATGCATGTTCTCGGCGATGGCAGCAGGCACATTGACGAACGCACCGTGGCGGGTCGGGGTCGGCATGCCATTGGCATACACGTAGCCGCTCACACCCGCGTTCTGATCCTTCTGAGTATGCCATCCATCGGTCTGCGACAGTCGGTTGTTCCAATCGCAGCTCAGCAGAGCGGATTCGCTGGTCATGTACGGCTGGTATCCACCGGAATCAGCCATGATGACCATGGCATCCCCTGCTTCATTCTGATACTTGTCTCCGGCGTTGAGCTTGATAGCCTCCGGACCTTCGAACGGCAAGATGCGCTGGTCAAGCAGCTGCCAGCCGGTTTCCGGATCGGTATCGGGAGATGCCTCCTCGGTGGTGGCCGTCAGCACCTTCGAACGCTCAAGGAACGTGGACTTGCCGTTGGTGATGTAGCTTCCGGCAGCGCCGCTTTCCTCGTTCTTGGTGAAGCGGTAGTAGTAGTCGCCAACCTTGATGACCGTGGAGTCGATACGGGAATAGTTGGTATCCTGCCACATCACCGGTTCGGTGAAGGTCTTGAAGTCGCGGGTGATGCAGTACAGCAGCACGTTGTACGCGTAGCCGGTATTGGTGCTGGTCACCGCGGTGGAACGGGTGTCGTCGGTGTACATACGTGACGAGAAGAACACCACGTAAGCGCCGAGCGAATCATCCCAGTAGGCTTCCGGAGCCCACGTCATGCCCGCATTGTCGACATTGATTTTAATGCCGGTATCGCCGTCGGCCGCGTTGGTGCGAGTCCAGTTGACCATGTCCTTGGACTCCCACACTTCAACCTTGAGCGAACCATACTGCTGGTTCTGGCCCCATCCTTGTGCGGAAACCTTCAGATCGGTGGCGATCATGTAGTACTTGTCCCCGTCATGCGACTTGAGCACGTAAGGATCGCGCAGGCCCTTGGTATCGGCGTAAGATTCGATGACCGGATTGGAATTGTTGATTTCCTTGAAGGAGAAGAAGTTGTTGCCTTCCGTGGCAGACATGTACAGCGCTTCGCCCGTCTTACCATTCGTCTTGTCGGAATCCGACAGGAAGGTGACTGCGGCATAAGCTTCGTCAGGCACTTCGCGAGTCTTTTCCTTGACTATCACCGACACTTTGGCGGTTTTGGTGACACTGCCGTCAGCGTTGGCCGCGGTGGCGGTCAGCTCTACCGGCGCGGCATCGCCGTCACCGTATGCAGGGCGGGTCACAACGCCTGCACCCTTATACGGGTCAGCGGATCCGACCGACGGCGCCTGGTAATTTGTATCGGTTCCGGTGATCACATTTTCATTGGAAGACGTCCAAGTGATGGTGGATCCGTACTTCGAGCCGGTGGAAATCAGCGGCAGATTCTCGGTGGTCGCCTCGTTGACGGCAGAAATCGCGGAATCCAGATCGAATTGGACCACGGTCGCCGGATCCAACGGCTTGACGGTGACGTCAACGCTTGCGGAAACGCCGCCGGCCTTCGTAGTCGCCGTGATTGTGGTGGTTCCTTCTCCGACAGCCGTGACGGTGCCGTCGCTGCCGACGGTGGCGACGGAAGTCTTCGACGACTCCCATGTCACATCGGTGCTGATGGCGTTTTCAGGAGAAACCGTGGCCGTTAGCTTCGTAGCGCTGTTTTCAACCATGGTCAGTGCACCGTCAAGCACGCCATCGCCAACGATCGTCACGCTGCTTGGCAACGTGACGTCCGCACCTTGATAGATCTTGATGTCATCGATCGCGCCACTCCAATAAGCGTCGCCGCTATACAGGGATTTGCCGATGGTTGCGGCGGTGCTGCCCAGATCGGCCATGGTGATGCCGGTGTTTGCCTTGTATCCGACAAGTTCGCCGTCACGAAGCATGGTGAGGGTTTCGCCGTCGACGATCAGCTTGTAGTTGTGCCAGATATTGTCATTGTTAGACAGCGAAGTCTTAAATCCTTGCTCATTGTTCCACTTGTTATCGGAAATGACGAACTTCGTGGACTTGGTGCTCAGGTACCAGAACAGGTATTTCTGCTGGCTTCCACCCACAGAGAAGCTGAAATAGTTGCCGTCATCAGCATGACGTGATTTGGCAGCGAATTCCATGGTGAACGAGTTGCCCGCCTTGGCGAACAGCTCATCCGGGAACGAAGCATACTGGCCATTGCCTCGCAGAGACAACGCCTGGTTATTGTTCCTGTCGCCGAACGCTTCGACCTTCGCACCGCCGTTCATGGTCAGGTTGTACCCGTTGCCGGATGTGTCAGTCGCAGTTCCGTCGGAAAAATCATAGCTGGCAAGCAGGTTCAGACCGCTTGAAGCAGAGGGGGTTGCCGAACCGTTACCGGTTCCGGCGCCGTCTTCAGCGAATGCGACCGGCGCGAACGAAACCATCATCGGTACCGTGACCGCGATGGCAAGCCCACGTCTGAGAATATCGCGTAATCGTTGGCTATGTCGTTTCATGCACTCTCCTTGATTTACCACCGCCGCACACGGTTACGACATAGAGTGATAGCTAGCGCTCTGCTTATGCTTCATTACTGCATCACCGTTGTTCGTTCTGAGTCGGCGGCGCTGGTCCGTATTTATTGTTTTTCTTTTGCTTGTGGCCGCATGGCCGGACCGTCCATGTCCAACCACGAACCGCGACGCGCCCTACAACACTGTGAACGTTAACGGTCTATGTTCTATTCAAAGCTATGGTGACTTTCACCACAATCCCAGCCAGTAACAATTCAATAACAATTCCAGCCAGCAGCCCCTTTGCAACAAAGACGGCGGAAGCCGGACAATCCCCTTAAAAGAGCCTCATCAAGGATTTATAGACCCCCATACAAAGCCAAATAGCATTACAACACCCGCTGCAGCACTTGCTCCAAAGCACCCATAATACACCCTTTTCACAGCACCTACTGCTCGTTGGTTTCAGGGGCGGTGAGTTCGCGGACATCGGCCTTTTCTGGCGCGATCATGTTCACGGGTTCGATGATCCTGCTCTGGTCGACGCGCTGCAGCTTTCGCGCGGTGACGAGCACGCGCGATTCCAGCGACGAGGCGAACGCATTGTAGGCACCGACCGTTTTGGTGATGGCGGACCCCAGCTTGGTGGCGCGATCGCCCAACACCGCGAACCGCTCATACAATTCGCGGGACAGGTCGAACAGCATTTTCGCGTCATCGGTCAGGCTTTGCTGCTGCCATGCGTACGCCACGGATTTCAGCACCGCCCATAGGGTGATCGGCGAGGTCAAAGCCACCTTGCGCGCAAACGCGTCGTCCATCAGCGTCGGGTCAGTTTCCAAAGCCGCCTGCAGCAGGGATTCGTTGGGAATGAAGGCGATCACAAAATCCGGAGCATCGTCGAACGCGTTCCAATAGGCCTTGTCGCCCAAAGTCTTCACATGTTCACGCACCGCCTTGGCATGCGCATGCAGCAGCTCCGACTTTCGCGTCAGCTCCTCGGGCGTGGCGGTATCGGGAATCTCGCACGCCTTCTGATAATCGGCGTACGGCGCTTTCGCATCGATCGGAATGGTTTTGCCGCCCGGCATGTGGATGACCATATCCGGACGCTGCGTATGCCCATCCACGTCAGTAACGACCACCTGCGTGTCAAAATCCACATGTTCCAGCAGTCCCGCGGATTCCACGATGTTCCTCAGCTGCGCCTCGCCCCACGCGCCGCGCACCTTGTTGTTGCGCAACGCGGACGACAGGGCGTTGGTTTCGCGGTCAAGACGAGCCTGCTGCTCGCCAAGGCCTTTGAGCTGCTCGCCAAGCGCACCCATTTCCCGCTTGCGACCCTCTTCGATCTGCGAAACCTTCTGCTGCAGGGCGTCAAGATTCTTCTGCACGGGCGCGAGCGCGGACAATACCTTGCTCTGCTCCTGCAGTTTTCGCTCGTTTTCGGCCTGCTTGCGTTCCGCTTCGGCCGCGGCACGCTCACGCTCCCGCTCCACACGTTCCTGTTCGGCCCGCTGGGCCTGCGCGAGCTGCGATTTGAGATAGGTCAACTGTTGGGCCAACCCTTCCGCCTGCGTGCGGTATTGGGTCACCGCCGTGGACAATTCGCTGATTTCCTGCCGATCAGCTTCGATCTGCGCTTTCGCCTCGTTAAGATCAGCGGTTTTCACATCACGGGCCATTTCCTGCCCTTTGGAACGGCCCGCAAAAAAGCCGGCCGCGGCTCCAAGCGCGGCCACAACCACCAGAAGAATCACCACAAACACAGGATTGTCGAACATATGTTCTATATAACAGCATGACCAAGACATCTTGGAAGATCAAAGTTCGCAAGACATCCATGCCCAGCTGCATTATGCTTGGAGCCGAAAGCATGCTCACGAACATGCGGCAACGCGAGCACGCTGAATATTCGAGAGGCATTCAAGAGGCAATCCGGGGGTTCGGAAACACATGGGATTCGATTTGTTTATGACGGTGGCGGCGATTGTTGCGGCGGCCGTGGCCACTTGGGCCATCCTCAGGCTATTCCTAAGCGAAAACGATGACATAGCCCCCTCCCACCAACGCATCACCGATGACAAGCCCGCCAAGAATCACACCGAAAATCACACCGAAAATCCAGACGAGGCAGCCGGCGCAACACACCGAAGCGACATCGCCAAGAGTCTCGCCATCGCAACCATACTGACCGCTCCCACATTCACCGTAACCATGCTGACATTCGGCGGCATCACACTTCCCCACTGGCTGACCAATCCATGGCTGCACGCCATCATCGCCACGCCGGTCATGTTCTACTGCGCCGCGCCGATGCACAATCGTGGCACCGCCGCCCTGAAAAGCCACACGCCCAACGCGGATTCGCTGCTGTCGCTCGCCATGACCATCGTGTACGTCTACAGTCTGCTGGCGTGCGTGGTGTCGTGGATTTTCCCCGCGGGGTCACGCAATCAGTATTTCGCTTTCGCAAGCATGGTCGCCGTGCTATCGCTTGCGATTTCGCTGATCGCGCAACGCCCCATGGCAAAGAAAGCATCGGAAGGCGATATTCCGACCGCACAATCGCAAGAAAAGCAAGAAATACAATCTCAAGAAACGCAAGAAACACAGCAAAGCATGGATACGCTTATCCAGGCCAGCATCACATATGAGATTCGCACGCGGGTAACGCAGATTACCGCGACCGTGACGATGGTCATCGCGGTGTGGACGTTCGCTTTGTGGCTGATTTTCGGGCTTCAGCCGAAGCTTGCGATCGCCGTGTTGATCGGTGCGACGGTTTTGACGGTCGCAGGCTTGGTTTTGCAGGCATACGACCGCCAACCGTCACGGTAAAACGGTTTTCGCAAAAGAAAATCGCGCAATCGCACGAAAAATGGGCGGACCCGCATGTGCGCAGTCCGCCCACCGTCAACGGTTAGACCGTTTTGTGACTCGGCCAATCAACAGTCAGTCAGGCCAAACCGATCAGCCGAATGACTCCGACCGTCACTTAGCCTCTGCCGAAAAATCGTCGTCAATCTGCCCCGGCGCCCACGAGGAAAGCTCCAAATGGTCGCCGCCGGTCTGATCCACAAGCACGGTGTCGCCGTCGTGCACTTCGCCGGCCAGCAGCATGCGCGCCAACTGGTCGCCGACTTCGGTTTGTACCAAACGACGCAGCGGGCGAGCGCCATACGCCGGGTCGTAACCGGTGTTGGCGAGCCAATCGCGCGCCGAATCGGTAACATCCAGCTTGATGCGGCGATCCGCCAAGCGGGCCGAAACCTGCGCCACCTGAATGTCCACGATGCCGCCGAGCTCTTCGCGCGTAAGCGGGTGGAACATAACCAGTTCATCCAAGCGGTTGATGAATTCCGGCTTGAACTGCATATGCACGGCGTCCATCACGGCCTTCTTCTTGGCTTCGTCATCCAGTTCGGTGTTCACCAGGAACTGCGAGCCAAGGTTGGAGGTCATGATCAGAATCGTGTTCTTGAAGTCCACGGTCCTGCCCTGCCCGTCGGTCAAACGGCCGTCGTCGAGCACCTGCAACAGCACGTCGAATACTTCAGGATTGGCCTTTTCAACCTCATCGAACAGCACCACCGAATATGGGCGGCGACGCACGGCCTCAGTCAGCTGGCCACCCTCCTCATAGCCGATGTAGCCCGGCGCAGCACCGATCAGACGAGACACGGAGGCCTTCTCCATGTACTCGCTCATGTCAATGCGCACCATGGCCTTTTCATCGTCGAACAGGAAGTCGGCGAGCGCCTTGGCGAGCTCGGTCTTGCCCACGCCGGTCGGGCCGAGGAACAGGAACGAGCCGGTTGGGCGGTTCGGGTCGGAAATGCCCGCACGCGAACGACGTACCGCATCGGAAACCGCTTGAATGGCTTCCTTCTGGCCGATCACACGTTTGCCGAGATAGTCTTCCATGGTCAGCAGCTTCTCGTTTTCGCCTTGCATGAGGCGTCCGACGGGAATGCCCGTCCAGTCGGACACGATTTCGGCCACGGAGTCGGCGTCAACGCGGTCCGGCACCATCGGAATATCGCCACCCAAGCCACCGTCAGCACCGCCTGCCGCACTGTTCTTGGCCGCCGCCTCGTTTTGTTCGGCTTGCGCGATCTCCTTCTGGATGGCCGGAATTTCGCCATAGTTGATGGCGGAGGATTTCGCCAGATCGCCTTCGCGTTCATACCGTTCGGCTTGGGTGCGTAGTTCGTCGAGCTTCTTGCGCAGGTCGCCGATGCGGTTGTGCCCGTTCTTTTCGGCGTCCCAGCGTGCTTTCAGACCGTTGAGTTTCTCGCTTTTGTCGGCGATTTCCTTGTTGAGGTCGTCGAGACGTTCCTTGGCGCTTTCATCAAGCTCGTTTTCCGCTTTCTGCGCGTCGGCATCGTCTTTCGGATTGCCAAGCAGGTACGATTTTTCCATCTTGAGACGGTCGACCTGACGCTGCAGTTCATCGATTTCCTCAGGCGAGGAGTCGAGTTCCATGCGCAGGTGCGATGCGGCCTCGTCAACCAGATCGATGGCTTTGTCCGGCAGCTGACGGCCGGAAATATACCGGTTCGACAGCGTCGCCGCGGCCACGAGCGCATCGTCTCCGATGGTCACCTTGTGGTGGGCTTCGTATTTCGGTGCGATGCCACGCAGGATGGCGATGGTGTCTTCCACGCTCGGCTCTCCTACGAACACCTGCTGGAAACGGCGTTCCAATGCCGGATCCTTTTCGATGTTCTCACGGTATTCGTCGAGTGTGGTGGCACCGATCAGGCGCAGTTCGCCTCGCGCGAGCATGGGTTTGAGCATGTTGCCCGCGTCCATGGATCCTTCGGCCGCGCCCGCGCCGACGATGGTATGGATCTCATCGATGAACGTGATGATCTGCCCGTCTGCGTTCTTGATTTCCTGCAGCACGCTCTTCAGGCGTTCCTCGAACTCGCCACGGTATTTCGAACCTGCCACCATGGAGCCCAGATCAAGCGAGATGAGCTTCTTGTTTTGCAGGGTGGTCGGCACATCGCCGGCGACGATACGCTGCGCGAGGCCTTCCACCACGGCGGTTTTGCCCACGCCAGGCTCGCCGATCAGCACCGGATTGTTCTTGGTGCGGCGGCTCAGGATCTGGATGACTCGGCGGATTTCCTGATCGCGGCCGATCACGGGGTCGAGCTTGCCTTCTTTCGCGGCTGCCGTCAGGTCGGTCGAATACTTTTCGAGGGCTTTGTAGGAGCCTTCGGCGTCGGGACTGGTCACTTTCGCGCCTCCTCGGATCGTTGGCACGGCTTTGCGTAGCGCGTCGGCGGTCACGCCGTATTGTTCCATGATTTGCGCGCTCTGATTCGGCTTTGCCGCCGCGATGGCGATGAGCAGATGTTCGGTGGATACGTATTCGTCGCCCATCTGCTGCATTTCCTTGCCGGCTTGCGCAAGTACTGCGGATAGTTGCCTGCTGACTTGCGGTTGCGCGGTGGTCGATCCGCTGGCGCTTGGCAGCGCGTCCTGCGCTTGGTGCACGGCGGCGCTGATGTTTTGCGCGTTGCCGCCCGCGGCTTCGATCAGACCGCGGATCACGCCGTTTTCCTGGCGCAGCAGCGCATCAAGCAGGTGCAGGGTTTCGACTTGCGCGTTGCCTGCTGCCGACGCGTTCTGTACGGCGTCGGAAATGGCTTCCTGCGCCATTGTGGTGAACTTCTGTTCCATATCATCCTCCATGGTTCGCGCCGATCGTCCGTTTTTCGCACGGTCGCGTCGACGCATATGTCGTTGTCTGATATGCTCAACCGACTTCACCACCATTCTATTCCCAAAAGTTGAGCCTGCAACACTCAACTTTTGTTCACTAAACGGGAAATCGCGAACAACGCAGCACAAAGGCCGTCACCCACGAAAGGTGACGGCCTTCATATCTTCAATATGTCAATCAGCAATCGGCAATCAGCCGCGCACCACCACGTTGCGCAGGCTGCCGATGCCTTCGACGTGCACGATCGCCTCGTCGCCCGGATCAAGATGGCCGGAAGCGTTCGGCGTGCCCGTCAGAATCACGTCGCCCGGCAGCAGCGTCGTGAAGCTGGAAATCGCCGCGATCTGCTCCGGAATGCCGTGAATCAGATTCGCCGTGGTGCCGGAAGCCAGCTCGACATCCTCACCGTTCAGCGTGAAGGAGATCTTCGCGTCCTTCCAATCCAAATCGTCGCGGGTCACGATCCACGGGCCGAGCGGGCAGGAGGTGTCGAAGCCTTTCGCACGCGTCCACATCGGGTCAAGTCCCTGCAGGTCACGCAATGTCACATCGTTCACGCAAGTGAAGCCGAGCACGTAATCCATGGCCTGTTCGACCGTCACGTTCTTGGCGATGCGCCCCATCACCACGGCCACTTCCGGCTCGAAATTCATATCGTTCGAGTACGACGGGATCACGATCGGATCGTCCGGGCCGATCACCGACGTGCTCGGCTTGGAGAAGATCACCATGTCTTCCGGAGCGTGCTTGATGTCGGAATGGCCTGCTTCATGCATGAACTGCGCGTGCGCCTCGTAATTCTTGGCCAGCCCGTATACCTTCGACGGGATCACCGGAGAGAGCAGACGAACGCCATCGCCATCCACCGGAAAACGCTCGCCGGTCGGCTTCACACCGGCACCGGCCAGAGGATGCCCCTCAAGCGCCACGAGATAGTCCTTGCCGTCGCTTTCGTCGGTCTGCACGAAAGCGTATTGCGGTACATCATTATGCGAAAAACGTGCGATTCTCATGTCTGCCAGTCTACCCGCAACAATCGTCGAATCGTCCATATCATCGACATGCAACGCCCGACAATCAAAAACATCGAAAAAAAAAACGGGCCATCACATCATGCGAAGGCCCGTCACAGGAAGAAAACGTCAGATAAAAGCACGCTCGCCGAAAATCGCGGTGCCGACGCGCACGATGGTGGATCCTTCCGCAACCGCAAGTTCCATGTCGCCGGTCATGCCCATCGACAGTTCGCGGCAGGATTGCGTGCCCGGCTCGCCGGATTCGAGAATATGGTCGCGGGTTTTGCGCAGGTGCTCGAATCCCTTGCGGATGGCGGTTTCGTCGTCGACATGCGCGCCGATGGTCATCAGCCCCTGCAATTCAAGTCCGTCCAATGTACCGATTTTTTGCGCGATGCGGATGGCATGCGAGGGATCGCAGCCGGATTTCGACGCCTCACCCGATTCGTTGACTTCCAGCAGCACGCCCACGGTGATGCCGCGCGCCACGGCCCTGCGCGAGATTTTCTCCGCCAAGTCAAGGGAATCAACCGATTCGATGGTGTTGACGACCGGCAGCACTTTGCCGATCTTATTGCTTTGCAGCTGGCCGATCAGATGGAACGGAATATGCTCACCCGCAATAGTGGAAGCGCCGGCATCGTCGGCAACGCCCAACGCGAATCCGCGCTCCCCGCAACGTGCCATCAATCCTTCGGCCTTCGCCATCACTTCCTGCGGACGATTCTCGCCGATCATACGCACGCCAGCGTCGATCGCAGCCATGATCTCACCCACGTCGCGCGTTTTCGTGGCGGCAAGCAGGCGTACGGAACCTGCGTCACGCCCGGCATGCTGCTCCGCCGATGCGATGCGGTCCAGCACACGGTGCACGCCATCGGCGATCTGCACGGCACGCACACCGTCGATCACCTCATTGGCAAGATTCTTATGGTCCATATATGCAGTCATGTTCAGCCTCTTGCGTTCAATCCCAACTACCTCTACCAGAGTAAGAAGAAGCCCGTACGACGGTCTGAAGTGAAGCGATAAAGCGACCGATATCCGTACGGGCTAATAAAACAGACGGCAGTAGAAGGGGGAACTTCAAAGACTCCGTCCGACAGCAACTATATGCAAGATTTACTAAACACGCGCCGAAAAAAACTTTTTTGAAAGAAAAAAATTTCTCAGCGAACTCAAATTCAGCCTTGCGATTCGTCTAATTTGCGTTCCAAAGCATCAACGCGTTCCTTCAACGCAAGCACCTGACACGTCAGCGATCGAATCTGCCCCAACTGCACAGTCACCAATCGTTCCCTGGTGTCGGAAGACAAGGCGCCCGTCGTGGAATTGCTTCTTGCGGCCGCCATAATATCCAGATCCACTTTCCAACGTGCGATATTACGTTCCACACGCTTGCGCCCGATAATCGCAGGGCTCAACCCAGCCGACGTGAAAATCGTGCTCGGCCGCTCGCCATCCAAATATCGGCGCATGCAACTGATCTGAAAATCACGCGAATACGTGATCCGATTTTCCGTAACCGACTCAACCGCCGGCAACGCACGAAGATACTCGACCTCCGTGTTACTAAACTGCCTTTTCGTCATATCGACCTCATTCATCCGACAAAACGGAATACCATTCTCGTGCTCGTAGATTACCATCACAAACGAACGCACCCGAACGGCACATACTACCACTTTAACGTAAGGCCATGGGGGCTCACGCCACCTGAATCGCCCTACGCTAAACCTAGCTAAACCCCAACGGGTACAGTTGCGTACTGCCACAGTCAACCCACCAAAGGAGCAGCCATGACCGGCCGATTCGCACCAACCCCATCAGGACGCATGCACATCGGCAACGTTTACGCCATGCTCGGAGCATGGCTTTCCGCCCGCAAATCGGGTGATTCCATACGGCTGCGCATCGAAGACATCGACGAGCCACGAGTGGTTCCCGGCGCCGCCGAAACCATGATGCGCGATCTCGAATGGCTTGGTCTCGGTTGGGATGACGAACCGGTATTCCAGTCGTCGCGACACGCCCTATACCAGGAAGCGCTTGAGCTTCTCAGCAAGCTGAGCTTTGACGAAATCAGCGATATTGTCAGTACTGGTTCCAACGATTCCAAGCCCTGCAGCACTACAGCAGGCAACGAAGCAGCCACCTCTGAGGCAACACCGCTCATCTACCCCTGCTTCTGCTCGCGCGCCGACATCCGCGCCGCCTCTGCACCACAGGAAGGCGATCGTTTCACCGTGTACCCAGGAACATGCCGACGCCTCATCGCCAGCGAACCGCAGCGTGCGAAACAACGCCTCGCCAACAACGACCGCCACTCGATGCGCATCGCCACCGCCGACACCACCATCACCTTCCACGACGAAGTATTCGGCACCCAGCAATACAACCTCGCCCACGACATCGGCGACATCATCGTGCGCCGCTCGGACGGCATCTACTCCTACCAGCTGGCCGTCACCGTGGACGACCTCGACATGGGCATCACCGACATTGTGCGCGGCCGTGATCTGCTTCGCTCCAACGCTTTGCAAATCTACATTCGCAAAGCCCTTATCAACGCGGGATTCAAGCCTTCCGAACCGACACAGCCCTTCCATCCTGCCGACGGTTCCAATAAACCTGACGATGTGACCATCTCATACGCGCATCTGCCCCTCATCGACAACGCAGCCGGCCAACGCCTTGCCAAACGCGAGCGCTCGCTCGATCTCGGCATACTCACGGCACACGGCGCCACCGCGCAACAGATCATCGGCTATTGCGCATGGCTGCTCGGATTGCAGGGAGACCTGAAACACACCAAACCGCAGCCTATGAGCGCCGACGAAGCGCTTGGCGTATTCAGTTGGGATGCCGTTCGCACCAACACGTCAGACCGCACGCTCGATCAAGGCGAGTTCAACGCATATTTCGGACTGTAGGCCCTATTCTGCAGTTTTATTCTGCAGCTCTATTCCGCAATCGCGTTCAGCCAATCCATAATTCCGAATCAAGCGGATATTCGTTGATCGCACAGCCATCCAAAAATATGGACCGCTCCTGCATAAGCGGTGCCGCTTGGCCAGCCCCCCGTGCGCACGTCATCTCATTGTCGATATGCCCCAACCGGTGCCCGACCTCATGATTGATCACCATCGTGCGATATCGCGCCAAGTCGCCGCCTCCCGACATCCACACGTCCGTGCCGGAATTCCAACGATCATCGTTGATAATCACATTGTTGCCCACACGGCAGCTGTATTGCTCCGAACATACCGACGAAAACGTCGGCAAGGTCGACGCTTGGGCGAGCACGATATTGAAATCGCAATTGCCGTCCGTAGAAGGTTCGAAAATCGCGCCTGCGCGCCCATCCATGTTCGCTGTTCAGAATACGAAACACGGCATTCGAAAAATCTTCGACTGATCCGACTTCACCATTGGTGACCACACAGTAATGATATTGCACCATGCCATATCCGCTGTTTTGCGCCGTTTGCTGCGCTTTCGCAAGTATTTCGCTTTTCTGATCGTCCATCAGCGCGGCCGACTGCTCGCGAAGCGCTTTGGTGACGGCGTCTTCCTGCGGTTCCGCCGTTTCCTCCGCTGAGGCCTTTGCGTCTTTCGTTTCCGACGATTCCTAGGTTTTCTTCTCTGATTGTTGCGATTTCTTTTCGGATTTCGCGGATTGATCCGTTTTTTCTGAATGTGTTCCGGAATTGCCGATCTGCGCCGTTTTCGCATGTCCGTTCAGTACCGCGTTGACCAGCACGGCATGCACGCTGCACGACGTACATGACACGATGACGCATAATGCAAGAATCCAAGCCACGACGCTTCTGCGGATGCGGAACGCTTCCGTCCGTTCCCGGCGGCTCATGGTGGCGGCCGCTTTCGGATCGAGCGCACGCAGAATGGTACGAATTCGCTTCAATCCGGCCTCCTTATAACCCTGCCGTCACGCAGGTGGCAGCATATCTCTTCCGCGGCAACACTACCAGCCAACAGTAGGCATGCAAAAAGCCCGCTTCCCCCGTACCGGAAATTTTCCGAGGAAAACAGGCTTTATGCAACAGTTCTCATATATCAAACGCAACTTATGCGACGGTCAGGCAAACAAGTCACGAATGATTGAATGCGATCAGGCGAACAACTTGAACACGAACGCACCCACGATAGCGCCCAGAATCGGGGCGACAACCGGAATCCAAGCCTCGCCCCAGCGGGAGGAGCCCTTGGACGGGATCGGCAGGATGGCGTGCAGCAGTCGCGGCATGAGATCACGGGCCGGGTTCAGGCCAGGACCGGTCGGGCCGCCCATGGAAGTCACGAGACCCCACACAATGAAGCCGACCACGATGGAAGCGGCAGCGTGGTCCGCTTCGCCCCACGGCATGGACAGGCAGCACAGGGCGCCGAACACGAGCACGAGGGTGCCGAAGAACTCGTTGACGAAGTAGTTGATGCGGTCGTTGTGGGCGTCGGTGGTGCAGAAGGTGCCGAGGATGGCGTTGGCGTTTTCGGTGTCCTTATAGTGCGGGTAGTAGGTGATGTACACCACGAGCTGACCTGCAGCGGCACCAAGCAGCTGGGCGATGATGTACGGCAGCACGAGGCTCCAGTCGAACAGGCCGTTCACAGCCTGGGCGATGGTCATGGCCGGGTTGATGTGCGCGCCGGAGACGGCACCGAACATGAGCACCGGGATCATCACGCCGAAGCCGTAGCCCATGGCGATGTTCAGCCAGCCCGCATGGTGGCCCTTGGTGTTCTTCAGTTCAACGTTCGCGACAGCGCCGTTGCCGAAGATCATCAGAATGGCGGTACCGAAGAATTCGGCCGCAAGTTTGACAAAAGTCGAGTATTCCACTGCTGTTTCCTCTATTGCTTCTTCTCAATAAGAATCAGATTGATGTCGATTCCGCTCTCGGCGGACAACAGCGTCCAACACTACTCCCCGCACTGGAAGTCGAGCACAAAAAGGCTTGACAGGCCGTCGGCTTGCCGGACAGTCATACAGAAATCGGAAAACAAAAAAGCCTTGGAACCGAAGTTCCAAGGCTTTATCTGTGCCCCCTCAGGGATTCGAACCCTGGACACGCTGATTAAGAGTCAGCTGCTCTAACCAACTGAGCTAAAGGGGCGTTGGTCTTACGAGGTTTTGTTCTCGCTGAGCACGAGAAGTAAATATACTCAGAATCGAGAAGAATGCAACTTTCGGCGTGTCGCGGTTGTAAAACCGCTATTTTTCAACGATTTCGACAGATTACGAAAATCGCAGAAAACGCGATTCAACCATCATATTTCCTACCTAAAGAGCACAATCAAGGCAGGAAATCACAATTTCTTCACAAATTCAGTTCCTTGCAATCCAGTTGCCCCAAACGCTCCCGCTAATTCATTTGCACAGCCATGCATGAAAACTGACGGTAAATCGCTCTTCTTGAGTGAATCAGCATGCTTCACGCAACACCCACTTAAGGATTGAGCTTAGGTTGCTTCCAAGCACCGTTTCCGCACGAGAGAAGGAAAGTAACGACCATGACGTGCCCAAGTTGCGACAAACCAACTAATGACGGTGGCTACAACTGATCAAATATGAAAATCCCCCTGCATAGCTGTTTTCAGCTGGTGCAGGGGGATTTTCCATGCTTAAGCTCAGACGTATCTCAGTCTGAAGTCATTCGCCGTAACCGCAATGAATGCAGCCATAGCGAATGGGGCCGAATCACTCAGCGACAACCTTCACGGTGAAGGAAGCGGAGATTTCCGGGTGCAGAGCGACGGTTGCAGCGAACTCGCCGGTGGTCTTGATCGGATCCACGGTGATGTTCTTCGGGTTGACGGCAGCCTTGGAAGACAGCGCGATGGCGATCTTGTCGGCGGAGATGCCACCGAACAGCTTGCCGGACTCGGAGACCTTGGCGGCGATTTCGACGACGGAACCCTCGATGAGTTCCTTGGCGGCAACAGCCTCTTCGCGGGTGGCAACGGCCTTGGCCAGACGAGCGCGCTTCATGGCCTCGATCTGGGCGGCAGCGTTCTTGGACCATGCGAAGCCCAGACCCTGCGGAATCAGGTAGTTGCGAGCGTAGCCGGCCTTGACGGACACGACGTCGCCCGGGTGACCCAGGTGATTGACGGACTTGGTGAGAATAACCTTAGTTTCAGCCATTTTTCAAACCTCTCTAAGATCAGCGACCGGAAGTGGCGTACGGCAGCAGAGCCATCTCGCGGGCGTTCTTGATAGCCTTGGCGAGCTCGCGCTGTTCCTGCACGGAAACACCGGTGATACGACGGGAACGAATCTTGCCGCGATCGGAGATGAACTTGCGCAGCAGGGCAACGTCCTTGTAATCGATCTCGGTGACCTTAGCGGCCTTCAGTGGATTCGGCTTCTTCTTAAACGGCTTGACCGGCGGCTGCGGCCTCTTGCGTGACATCTTGATGTTCTCCTTACAATCTGGAAATTGCTTTTCTTTTAAGCTGCGATCCGGGTCGGATCAGAATTCCGGTTCGTCGCTGCTTCCGCCAAATTCGGAGGAGCCAAAGGAACCGAACGATGAGGAACCGGAATTATCCGAATTGCCCCACGGATCCGATGCCGGAGCAGGCTGCACGGCGGGCGCGGCATTGGCTGGAGCGGCAGCCCCACCCTGATAGCCAGCGCCACCGGAATATCCGGCACCGCCCTGATAGCCACCGGCATTGCCGGCGAAGCCACCATTGTTGAATCCGCCATTGCCGCCAGCGAAATTGTTGCCGCCGCGATTGCCGGCAAAATTACCACCGTTGGCACTGGAGGTTCGGGTGACCTGGGCGGTCGCATAGCGCAGGGACGGGCCGATCTCATCGACCTGAAGCTCGACGACCGTGCGCTGGGAACCATCGTTCGCCTGATAGGAACGCTGCTGCAAACGGCCTTGCGCGATCACACGCATGCCCTTGCTCAGGCTCTGCGCGCAATGTTCGGCCATGTCGCGCCACGCGGAGCAGCGCATGAACAAAGCCTGACCATCTTCAAACTGGCCCGTATTACGGTTCCAGGTGCGCGGAGTGGAGGCAATCGTGAAGCTGGCCACGGACGAGCCGTTGCCAACCGTACGGATTTCGGGATCAGCCGTGAGGTTACCCACCACAGTGATAATCGTTTCGCCTGCCATCGTTACCTACTTACTTTGCAGCTTATTGTTTTGCAGCTTGAAAAGCTTGGAATTACTTACTTGCGAAGAATCTTCGTACGGATGACGGATTCGTTCAGGTTCAGCAGACGATCGAGTTCGTCGCTGGTGGCCGGCTCAGCGGAGTAGTTGACCACAACGTAATTGCCTTCGGTCTTGCCGGCGATCTCGTAGGCAAGCTTGCGACGGCCCCAGATGTCGATGTTCTCGACAGCACCGCCTTCCTTGGTGACAGTTTCCAGATACTGCTCGGTCAACTTCTTCAGACCGCGCTCATCCAGCTCAGGATCGGCAATGAACATCAGTTCGTACTTATGCGCAGACATCACCCACCTCCTTCGGACTATCGGCCATGGACCTTCCATGGCAGGAGTGTGTATGCGTACTGCCTTCACGCATCTATATATGAAAGGTATAAAGATACAGTTCAGACAACCTGTTCAGCATAGCCCTTCTGCTGGACGAGCGGCAATTGCGCACGTTCTGTGGTGCAGGCGCGTCATGGGCACCCGCATTGTTATATTGAATACGGCTATTTTTGTACGGTTGGTACCGTATTTACGCGACTCTAGATTTGTGGAAGGCGAAGCATGTCGGCGATTCTCGAAGGCACCCCGGATAAGAAATTGGCTTTGGTGACGGGTCGTGCGTACCCTGAGCAGGCCCATGAAACCGCGAAATACCTGGGAATCGACGTACTTGAGACCACGGCTTACGATTTCGCCAACGGCGAGATGTATGTGCGTTACACCGAGCCGGTGCGTGGCGCCGATGCGTTCGTGATGCAGGCGCACACCGAGCCGATCAACAAGTGGATTATGGAGCAGCTCATCATGGTTGACGCCATGAAGCGCGCTTCCGCCCGTTCCATTACCGTGGTCGCGCCGTTCCTTGGCTATTCGCGCCAGGATAAGAAGCATCAGGGCCGCGAGCCCATCACCGCCCGACTGATTTTCGACCTGTTCCGCGCAGCCGGCGCCGACCGTATTATGACGGTCGATCTGCATGCCGCCCAGGAGCAGGGTTTCTTCGATGGACCGGTCGACCATCTCACCGCCACTCCGGTGCTGCTTGACTACGTGCGCAACAACATGCCGCTTGAGAACACCACCATCGTGTCTCCGGATGCCGGCCGCATCAAGGTTTCCGAACAGTGGGCCGCGAAGCTGGGCAATCTGCCGCTCGCGTTCATTCACAAGACCCGTGACACCACCCGCCCGAACCATGCCGAAGCGCATGGCATTATCGGCGAGGTCGAAGGTCGCGACTGCGTGGTGGTCGACGACATGATCGACACCGCGGGCACCATCTGCGAGGCCGTGCGCACACTGAACAACGCTGGTGCGAAGTCCGTGACGCTGGTTGCCACGCATGGCCTGCTGTCCGGCCCGGCCGTGGAACGCCTGAGAAATTGCGGTGCCAAGGAAATCGTGCTCACCGACACCGTGCCCGTTCCGGAAGAGAAGCGCTTGCCGAACATGACCGTGCTGTCCGTGGCTCCGCTGTTGGCCGCCGGCATCCGTTCCGTGTTCGAATCCGGATCCGTTTCCACGCTGCTCAACGGTCTGCCCGAAGACATGCGTCCCCGCAATATCTACGCCTGATTCGCGCAATCTTTTCAACGTAACAAAAACTCGCCCCCATCCGGTCGGCGAGTTTTTTAATGTCAGATCTTCCCAAAAACGGGGTGCCGCATCCTACGTCGGTAGGATGCGGCACCCCGCGTATCAAGAGAGAAAAGAGAAATCTGGCTAGCGTCCGATAGGCATCCTCGCTTCCGTTATTTGGCGAATGCTTCGCGGATTTGCGCGGCATTGCCGTAGGAGGCCTGCGCACCATACCCTGTGGCGGCGTATGCCGAAACATACGAGGCAAGCTCGGCCGCTTCGGAAAGCGCCATGCCCGAGGCAAGACCGGCTAGCACCGTGCCCATGAAGGAGTCGCCGCAGCCGGTGGTGTCCACCGCGTTCACACGCACGGGGGCAATGCGCTGGATCGGCGTTGCCGAAGTGGAATCCAATACCACGGAACCATCGCCGCCGAGCGTCACGATCGCCTGTTCGAAACCGAATCCACGCATTGCTTCCAGCGCATGATTCCAATCGAAACCGTCCCAATCGTCGTTTTCCGGCTCGTCAATGCCGAGCAGCTGCACCATCTCATGCTCGTTGACGAGCAGAATATCGGATGCTTCCACCAGTTCGGACGGCAGCGACGGGGTGAACGGCGAATCGTTGAGCAGCACTTTCACGCCCGCTTCATGGCACATGCGCGCGGCGGCCGTCACCGTTTCGATCGGGCTTTCCAAGCACAGGCCAAGTACGGAAGACCGTGCCAGCGCATCGCGCACGGATTCCACATAATCCACGGTGACCTGCGCGTTCGATCCCGGCGAGTACACGATGGTGTTTTCGCCGGTTGCGTCCACGGTAATCACGGTTGTGCCGGATGGTCCGAGCACGCGGCGAACATGCGTGGTGTTCACGCCCGCCTCGCCCAGAGCGCCGAGTAGGAAGTCGGCGTTGGAATCGGAGCCGACCGCGCCGAACATCTGCACGGTTGCGCCGATGCGCGCTGCGGCGGCCGCCTGGTTGCCGGATTTTCCGCCCGGCAGCAGCTGCAGCGGACCGCCGGTGATGGTCTCCCCCGGCCCTGGCAGACGCTGTGCGGTGACGGTGTAGTCCGCGTTCATCGAGCCGATTACGGACACTGTGCCGTGGATGCGGTCCAATGCGGAGAGAACTTCAGTCGCGCTCATCTTTACCTTCCTTACATCAAAAGAAGATTTATGAAAATGGAGATTTGCGAAATAGTGTTGTTCAGTAATCGCAATTATCGCAAATCCCCATTTTTATTATATTGAGGATGTAATGTGCGATTACTTTGCCGATTCCTCGGTTTCCAGCGCATGGTTGCCTTCGTAGATCTTCTTCTTGAAGACGAAGAACACGATCAGGCCAAGCAGTGCGGTACCGGCGGCGACCAGCAGCAGGTTGGCATAGTTGGCGGCAGTGCCGGTTGCGCCGGTGATGGAGCCGCCTGCGAGGGCGTTGGAGCCGAGCAGGCTGCCGATGATGGCGATGCCGATGGACGGGGAAACGTTCATGGCCAGATCGTTCATGCCGACGCCACGGCCGGATTCGTCCTTTTCAATGGTGCCCAGCACGGTGGAGACCACCGGGGAGTACATGAGGCCGCAGCCTGCGTAGAACACACATGCGCACAGGGTCAGCACCACGAAACCGGAGTTCACGCAGAATGCCGCACCGGTCCAGCCGAGGAACATGAGGGTGCCTGCGGTCACGATACCGGCCTTGATTCCGATCTTGCGGATGATCATACCGGAGCAGGTGCCCACCACGGCGGCGACCACGAAGGCCCACACAATGTGCAGGGAGACCTGGGTGGTGGTCATGCCGTAGATGTTGGTGCCGATGGCGTTGAAGATCGGGCTCAGTGCGTAGTTCACGAAGTAGAACACGAGGATCAGGCAGATGGCGCGCAGCCAGCGGGTGTTCTTGAAGAACGCCGGGGTGATGAACGGGTTGGAGGCCTTGTTGATGTAGAAGGCGAATGCCACGAACAGCAGCAGGGAGACCACGAGCATCCACCATGCCATGTACGAGAAGAACAGGGTGAGGAATGCGGTGGCGAAGCCGAAGATCACGAAGCCGAATGCGTCAACCTTCTGCCCGTTGCCGCTCTTGGACGGCAGGGTCTTGAGCAGGATCGGCAGGAACAGGATGGTGACGGACGGGATCAGGAACAGGAACTGCCATGCGATGGAGCTGAGCATGCCGGCTGCGAACACGCCGATGGATGCGGAAAGCTGGTATGCTGCGGTGAACAGACCGAAGAAGATGACCTTCAAATCGTTACGCAGGTACTTGGTGGCCACCACCAGGAAGGCGGAACCTGCCACCTGTTCGCCTGCGGTCTGCAGCACGCGTGCGATGATCACAGTCCACAGGTTTGCGGCGAAGAAGTAGTTTGCCACGAAACCGAAGATGGAGCCGACGAACAGCGTCACGAGACCGACGGTCACAAGCTTACGCAGGGAGACGAAATCGCCCAGGGAACCGTAGATGAAGCACACGATGCCGAGCACGATGCTCGGAAATGCGGTGATCAGGGACGCCTGGTTCGGTGCGCCGACGTCGGCGCCGACCTGCTGGAACACCAGGTTGAAGCCCTGCAGGCACAGGGTGCCGAGCACGAAGGTGATCAGCAGCGGGATCAGGGCGCGGATGGCCATCTTGTTGCTGGTCACCGGATCATCGAACGGATCGGCGGATGCGGTGCCGGTCACGGCGGTTGTGTTGTTAGACATAATAAAAATCCTTGATTCTCTCGAATTGCGCGATATGCGATACGCGATTGCTTGGCCGGTTACGCTTATTCAGCCTTGGCTGCGAGGCCGGAGATGCGGGTCATGAATTCGTTCAGGAAGCGCGGCACGTCGACGCCGACGGCAACCTTCATGGTCTTGGCCGGGTCATTCAGGCGGGTTTCGTCGCCGATGGTGCGTCCGCGGGTCGGGCCTTCCACGTCGACCTTCATATTGATGTCGAGGGTGGTGACGAGGGTCGGGTCCACTGCCACGCCAACGGCGAGCGGATCGTGCAGGCCGCAGCCGCCCAGATGCGGGGACGTGGTTTCGTAAGCCTTGATGTAGAAGTCGGTCATGTCGGCCAGGAACTTGCCGGCCTTGGTGCCGAGGTCACGCCACTGCTGGGTTTCCTTGTAGGTGAGCAGGGTCTGCAGGGTTACGTCGAGACCGATCATGGTGGTCGGCGCCCCGGAACGGAACAGGTAGTCGGCGGCTTCCGGATCCTGCGAAATGTTGGCTTCCATGCAGGCGTTGCAGTTGCCGGGTACGGTCAGTGCGCCGCCCATAAGCACGATTTGGCCGATTTCATCCTTGATTTCCGGTGCTTTCTTCAGTGCGGCTTCGATGTTGGTCATCGGGCCGGTCGGCACGTAGACGAGATCCTTGCCATAGGTCTTCACTGCGTCGATGATGAAGTCTACCGCGGATTCGGTTTCGACGGAACGGCTGGAATCGGGGATTTCCACATCGCCGATGCCGTTGTCGCCGTGGATGAACGCGGAGATCGGCAGTACTTCGAAGTGATCGGTGGTGCTGGAGTGCGGCAAACCCTGATACACCTTGACTTCCGGGTGGCCGAGCAGGTCGGTCACGGCCAGTGCGTTGCGCACACCCTGCTCGACGAGCACGTTGCCGTAGGTGCCGGTGATGCCGATCAGTTCAATCTCCGGGCTTCCCAGAGCATACGAAATGGCAAGCGCGTCATCAACGCCGGTATCAAGATCAAGAATCATCTTTTTCATGTGTGTGCCTTTCCTCTTTGACGGCCTGACGACGGTCCGCCACCATACGGGTGCGTCGTCAGTTATACATCGAGCGCATTCTCGATTGTGTTGTGTTGACAAGATTTATGATAAAGCGTTTTATCAAGAACGCAAATTCTTCACCTATACACGGCGTGTTGCCTGTATTCCCAACGATTACAACATATTGGAGATGCTTACGTCACCACATACCGAGATTGATCTGCACCACCCGTTTTGCACCAGTCTGCAGCATCTAAAAATGGCGGTTTACGCGCAGGCCGCCTGCACCAGTTTCGGCGTAAGCACTTCAACCTGCGGATCGGAAAGCCACGGACGGGCATCCCCTGATTCCGTACCGGACTTGGCACGAACCGCAACATCAATCCGCTTACGCAACATACCCCAACAAGCGGCGGCCAAATCAGTCACGCTCTGCTCAACGGTGGTCATACGCCAACCAAGACCGAATCGTTTGAGAATATTGTCGTAACCAATCACCTGCATATCCTCAGTAACATGCAACCCACGCTCCGCCATACGCTGACGGAAGCCAAGCGCCATCACATCGTTGCAGCAGAACACGGCCGTCGCCCCGCCATCGATGATCTGATTCGCGGCACGATAGCCGCTATCGAAACGGTAATCACCCTCAACACACAGCGAAGAATCAAAATGCTTCCCCGACTGCTCGATGGCATCCACAAAACCACGACGACGCTCCGCGGCACTCGACTCCGCAATATCGCCGGTGACAATGCCAATACGAGTATGACCACCTTCCAACAGATACTGGGCAGCCAAACGACCACCAAGATAGTTGTCAAAACCGACGGCATCGCACCAGCCGCACTGCGTCAAACGGTCGATCAGCACCACCGGGCACGACACGAGCGCCACATCCTCACACAGCTGCTCAACAGCACTCCCAACACACGACTCACGCGCCGGGATCAACATCACCCCATCCACCCCACGGGCAGGAAGACGCTGCAACAACTCATGCTCCGCAGCACGCGAATCATCGGAATTGGCCACAATCAGCGAATACCCCTGCGCGGCGCACTCATCCTCCACACACTTGGCAAGCGCCGCGAAAAACAGGTTCTCAATATCAGGCACGATCAGCGCAACCAGCTGGGACTGCTTGGTCACCAAGCTACGCGCGCTCTGATTCGGCACATAATTCAGCTTCTTCGCCGCGTCGGCAATGGCCTTACGCTTCTCCTCAGACACGCGAGCCGGCCGATTATTCAACACCAGCGAAACCGTCGTCACAGACACCCCCGCAGCAGCGGCCACATCCTTCAACGTCGCACGATACGCCATTCAAACCCCTTAAAACGTTTCTCCTTCCAGCATAAATGCCACGCACTCCTGACGCGCCCAGCACCCCCATCCACAAACAAATTCCTTTCATAGCAAAATAATCCACATTATTTCCAGTGGTAAATCGTTTCTCAGAAATGTTTTTGTATACTCGCAACGTTTTGCTTAATACGAAAGCCACAGAGAAGAGAGGAACCCCAATGCAACCAACAGCACAGAAAAACAATGCGAAACAGCGCAAAACCATCGCCATCGTCGCCGTGATAGCAGTGGTTGCCATTGCGCTCGCAGCCGTTGCCATCATCGCAGTCGCCAATAAGCGCGAAATGACGCAAGCCGCCAGCGACACCTGCACGTTGAACGCGAAGGCGCTCGCCACGCATCAGCAAAACTTCGAAGAGGCTCAGAAAGAAGCCGAAGATGCGGCAAAACTCACCGTGGACGACGTGGCCGACGGCACCACGCTGGAAACCCTGAAGGATGCGATCACGCTGGCCGAAGCCGTGGAAAACGCGCCAACATGCCCCGCGAACGGCAATGCCAGCGACTTCACCAAGGCGACAGACGATATTCGCACGTACGCCGACAACCTGCGCAACATCACCAACGAACTCGACGCGGCCGCCAAGTCGGTGATCGCCAGCCAGGAACTCAAACTCGAGTCCGCCAAGTAAGCCGTCCGAGCCAGACGAGCCGACAGGGCGCCGCCCCTAGCTCCGCCGCCCCTGCGTTCAACGGAGCCAAGTTGCGTTTTCAAACAACTTTGGCCTCGTTAAAGATGACTTTCGCAACGTTTTCACAACCCGATAACCGCCCATACCGCAAATCGATACCCCTTCCACAAAAACCCGAAAGAGCTTATTAACGGGGTCAAAGTTACGTTTTGGACGACTTCACCCCCGCACAAGCGCTTTCGCACCGTATCTGGCTTATATATGGCAGATTCGACAGTCCGACCGGAGGCATTTCCTGACGAAATCGGCTACTTGCAACACGTTATTTCCCAATCGCCACTTACCGAACCCAGTTGCCAGGCTGCGCCGCATCCACCATGACGCACCGTCACAAACGTTCCCGTCCGACGCGCTTTACTGGCCTTGGGCGCGGTAGCGGGCTTCGGTGGCGGCTTTGGCGGGCTCCCACCAGGCGCGGTTGGCAGCATACCAAGCGATGGTCGCTTGCAAACCGGCTTCGAAATCGGTGCGCACAGGCTTCCATCCAAGTTCGGTACGCAGCTTGCTGGAGTCAATCGCGTAACGCCGATCATGCCCGGGGCGGTCACGCACCCAGTCGAACGCATCTTCGGCACATCCCATAAGCCGCAGGATCATACGCATCACGGCAATATTGCTCATTTCACCATCCGCGCCGATCAGGTATGTTTCGCCGATCCGCCCGCGTGTAAGAATCTTCCACACCGCAGAAGAGTGGTCTTCCGTATGGATCCAGTCGCGCACGTTCTCGCCTGTGCCATATAGTTTCGGACGCACGCCCTCCATGATGGAAGTGATCTGGCGTGGAATGAATTTTTCCACATGCTGGTACGGCCCGTAATTGTTGGAACAGTTGGAGATCGTGGCGCGAAGCCCGTACGTGCGAACCCAGGCACGCACCAGCTGGTCGGATGCCGCTTTTGACGCGCTGTACGGGCTTGACGGCTTGTACGGCGTGCTTTCGGTGAATTTACATGGATCGTCGAGCGCAAGGTCGCCGTACACTTCGTCGGTGCTGATGTGATGGAATCGCACGTCATGCTTGCGCGCCGCCTCAAGCAGGTGGAACGTACCCTCCACATTCGTTGTGATGAAGGGTTCAGGATTGGCGATGGAGTTGTCGTTATGCGATTCGGCCGCGAAATGCACGATCGCGTCATGCCCGGGCACGATACGTTCCAGTAGTGCAGCATCGCAGATATCGCCTTGCACGAGTTCGACTTGCGATTGCGGAAGACCGGCGATATTCTGCGGATTTCCGGCATACGTCAGCTTGTCGAGCACGGTTATGCGCACGTCAGGATGGTTGTGTGCCACGTAGCGCACGAAATTGGCTCCGATAAATCCACATCCGCCGGTCACAATGATGTTGCGCGGCTTGAAAATCTCACTACTCACCATTTCAGGGTACCGGCAGGGTTGCATCATGGAGCGCTCGTGGGCGATGTCTCGAATCACTAATTCACGTAACCCGCGCAAGCCGAAAAGTTCAATGGTTGCACGGCTTCCCCCGTGGCGGATGCGATATCTATGACAGATTCAGCAGGTTTTTCGCACTCCAAACCTTGATTTGGTGTATGAACGGCACCTCAGTTACCCTTGATTTGGTGTATGAGAGCGCCTTTCGCAACCCTTGATTTGGTGTAAAGACCGCATAATCATTGGCTTTTCAAGCAGAGACCCATTGAACTCAAACGAGCACCCTAAATTTAGGTCCTGGCAGAAGAGAACTTCTGGATTACATGGCAAGATTCGGGCTCTAGGCCAAGTATGAGTCAGGTCCCGCTTCCGCCTCCAGTGAAGCCGACTCGCTTGCAGCGTGACATCTTCAAAAGCGACGCTTACCGAATCTCAGTTGTCAGACTGCGTCACATCGCCATGGCGAACTGTCATAAGCGTTCCCGTCCGACGCACTTCACAAATTCGTCTTCCTGAGGCTTGGAACCCTTATAGTCAGCAAACAACACTTCAAAATCCGGAACAGCAATGGTCTTCATACGAGCACAAGTTGGAACGGCATGTTCAGCAGCAATATGTCCAGAAGTCGGAATAGTGCGTTCATGGTCTGTCATGGCAACCACGTTACATCTCACGTCAACGGTCTAACTGCGCCAAGCCACGCACCGAATCCGCCGCCCGCCTTCTCGTCGCCCCATACAAGCCACGCTTTCGGCGCATTATCAGCTGGTGGCATCCAACACTTGCGCGCGCATATAGTCGTCCACCTTGAACACCAAATCCGTCTGTCGACTGTCGCTCGCAGCAAATTGAGTAAAAAGATCCACATATCGAGCCTCTCCCCCAGTCTGCAAATCAACCAATTCCTGCGCTACGACCCTTCAGATTTCGCATACATTTTGCTGCCCTTTCCCACTTACGTTGTAGGCAGATACCCCACGTAGCACAGTTAACCTTCCAGCTACCTTTCAGACATCTACGAGATACCCGTTCGTCCACAGCTGAACACTAAAATGTATCCGGTTTAATTGTACAGAGCCCCTAATTATAAGGGGCTATCTTGTTGAAGGATGCGACGATGCCTATTTTTTCGCCTGACCGTCATGCTTGTGCACCTTCATACGTAAAACTTACTAAGCAGCCGATTGCGGGTGGAACATATCGCCCTCTTGCGAATGACGAAGACAGCAACGCTTGCGCCCCATCCGCCCTTTCAGGTCACCATAGTTCAAAACTGTATACGCAGAAGTCGGCAATTCACGCCACCTCCGACAACACAAGCATCTTTATTTCAGGCGCTGGCACCCTGCCCTGTTTACTGGAGATGGTTTCCAGTGGATCCGTCAGTAAAGCCGAAATAGACAATAACGAACAAATCGCTTCTTCTGAGCTCCAGCCCCAGCAACCCACTGAGCAGCCTTTGAATGAGGCCGTCTCGGTTTGCAAACGAGCCGCACATACTACGGCAAAAACGCTTTCCACCGCAGGGCACACGGCTGTAAAAGCAACCAAAGTTACCGGTCACGCCATCCACACCGCTGCCACAGCAGTAAAAAACGCATGGCATACTTTTATTAATTTCAAAGCCGTTCAACTCATCATCAAATTCTTCAAAAAGGCGTATGGCCTCTGGAAGAAACGTCATCGCTTCTCATTCTCGTTCTACGCCATTGTTCTCGTATTAGTCACCGCTTTTGAGGTCGTTTTTCTTCAGTGGGGAATGTACAGCGAGCCGGAATATCCTGAAGGCTCGGAAATTGACGATACGACCAGAGTTTTGCAAAGTGTTATTGGGCGCACGACAAAATTCGTTAGCCAGATCTGGATTGACCATCAATACCAAGCATTACTGAATTTCATAGTTTTGGGTGTTATTTACCTTACTCTGGTGCTGATTCTCAATCGTTTCTGGGTTGCTTCAGCCATCTTTGGCACAGTTATGACAGTATTTGCTGTCGCCAATCACATCAAGATCGAGTCCCGCAACGAACCTGTTATTCCCGCCGATTTGAACTTCATCACAGGAGGCAATGCGGGAGAACTCACTTCTTTTATTCCAAATTCCAGTCAGGCTCTAGTTGACGGTGCGGTAGCTGGCGTTATTTGCTTTGTGGCCATCTGCATCGTCATGCAATTCCTTGATGGCAGAAATGCGGTCATCCCCTGCCACTGGCTACACCCGTTTGCCAGCGTTAAAAATTTTGCCGGCACGATTACGCGCATTTTGGCAGCCGCTCTCAGTACTGCACTCGTATTTTCCTTCGTGTGGGGACTCGGAGCAGACGATTCCTGGGCTACAAAATTTGCCCACAATCTTTCCGACCGCCCCCAGCCTTGGAATCCAATTGCTGACGCTACCAGCAATGGTCCCGCCATCAATTTCCTCCAGCTTGCACATACCAAGATCATGGATAAGCCCGAAGATTATTCCGAAGAAACCATGACCAAGATTGCAAAGAAATACTCCAAGGAGGCTGATTCCATCAATCAGTCCAGAACAACCAATCTGACTGATAACACCGTAATCATGGTGCTTTCGGAAACCTTCTCGGATCCTACACGAGTCCCGGGCGTAAGTTTCGCCGAAGATCCGATTCCAAATATTCGTCAAATTAAGAACGAAACAACTTCCGGCCTCATGCTTTCCCCCGGTTACGGTGGCGGCACCGCCAACATCGAATACCAGGCTCTCACGGGTCTTTCCATGGCTAACTACAGCGCTACCCTATCTATCGCTTACCAGCAATTGGTTCCTGGGCAAAAGTGGGATCAGTCCCTCAATCAGCTGTGGAATGAAAAAAAAACGGCGAAGATTCTTCCGTGGCCTTCCATGCATATAACCGTAACATGTACTTCCGCGACATTAACTATAAAAAATTTGGTTTTTCCAAGTTCTATGCAACTGATGGAAAGCCCAAGCTCACAAATCTCTATCCTATAGATTCGGCTTGGTATGCTTCCGATGAATCATTCTACAGCCGAGTGCTCAAGAAAATGCAGTCCTCTGATGGCAACAAGTTCTATCAAGTCGTAACCATGCAGAATCATATGCCCTATGAGGATATCTACGCGGATAATCAGTTCAAAGAACTTGATACTTCCGAAAACCTTCAGGAAAATGAGCGACTCAACATTGAGACTTACACTAAAGGTCTTAATTACACAGATCAATCAACACAAGATTTCCTAAATGCTTTAAACAATATCGATCGTCCCATCACTGTTATTTTCTATGGGGATCACTTGCCCGGTATCTACAGCACTGCCTACTCCGATTCGGACAATATTCTTGGTCTTCATGAAACAGATTACTTTATTTGGTCCAACAATGCTTCCTCTGCTGCCGGGACAAAACTCGATAATGCTTCCTCTGCATACACTTCTTCCAACTATTTCTCTGCACAACTTGCTTCGCATCTCAACGCTAAGGTGAGCCCATATCTGGCTTTTCTCACTGAAATGCATCAGGCCATACCTGCCATGTCGGTTCCTTCAGCGGCCGGAGGTAGTCCCGACAAACCGGTGTATCTCAATGCTGCTGGAGCTCGCATAAGTGAGAAGGATCTTTCTGAAGAGGCGAAAACACTACTTCATAATTACAAACTCATTCAATACGATATGAGTGCTGGTAAGAATTACCTTAAGGATACTGATTTCGTGAATCTACCCCAGTAATTCATTTACAATGGCTTAAGGTTACAGAGAAAGGTCAAATTCATGAAAATTGCAGTCGCTGGAACTGGATATGTAGGTCTTTCTGTCGCTTTGCTGCTTGCTCAGCATAATGAGGTTCATGCTTTGGATATTGTCCCGGAGAAAGTTGAGCTTCTCAACAACGGCAAAAGCCCAATTGTAGATGCCGTGATCACCGATTTTCTGGAAAAGAACACATCCGGAGAGCGCCCTCTCGACTTCCACGCGACCGTCGATCCGGGAGAAGCATATTCCGATGCTGATTTCGCAGTGATTGCAACGCCTACGAACTATGACGAGAAGAAAAATTATTTCGACACTTCCAGCGTGGAAGCGGCGATTTCCGCAGTGCGAAAGTATGCGCCGGAAGCGTGGATCGTTATCAAGTCAACGATTCCTGTTGGCTATACGCAGCAGTTGCGTGATCGGTTGAATGATGACCATATCCTGTTTTCTCCGGAGTTCCTTCGTGAAGGTCATGCTCTGTTTGACAACTTGCATCCCAGCCGTATTGTCGTTGGCGCTCCGCAGGATGATGCGCGTTCCGTAGAAGCCGCACGTACTTTCGTGAATCTTCTGGCTCAGGGAGCAGCCCCTGAAGAACGTTCTCGCATCAATCATGATGGCAGCACGGGCATTCCGGAACTGGTAGTGGGCATCACCGAAGCCGAAGCCATCAAACTGTTTGCCAACACGTATCTCGCACTGCGTGTGGCTTATTTCAACGAGCTTGACACCTATGCCGAAAGCCGTGGACTCAACACTCGCGAAATCATTGACGGCGTTTGCCTTGATCCGCGCATCGGCGACGGTTACAACAATCCAAGCTTCGGATATGGCGGCTACTGCCTGCCAAAGGACACCAAGCAGCTACTCGCCAATTACGATCAGGTTCCACAGAATCTAATCGAGGCGATTGTGGATGCTAACCGCACCCGCAAGGAATTCGTTGCTTCTGAAGTGATGGATCGCATCAAAGATGTGAAAGATCCGATTGTCGGTATCTACCGCCTGACCATGAAATCCGGTTCTGACAACTTCCGCCAGTCCGCGATTCAGGATGTTATGAAGCAGTTCAAGGCAAACGGCATCCTCGTACTGATTTACGAGCCGACGCTAGATGCCGCTGACTTCTTCGGCAGCGAAATAACGCACGATTTTGATTCGTTCACGGAACGGTCTACCGTCATCGTTGCCAATCGCTGGAATGATGCCCTTGATAGAGTATCCGACAAGGTGTTTACTCGCGATTTGTTCAAACGAGATTAATTAATAAATGTCTCTGCCTCCTCACAAATCAGTTAAGAGGCAGAGACATGAAAAAAATGATTGTTCTTTATCGCGCCTGAATATCCAGAAATACCGTTTTTCCAATGCTCAGGTTCTCCTCAAAATACAATTCCTTCTTTCATTCCTTCGCAACAGACGGAATTGCATTAAAAATTTGCATCGAACCCAAAGTCTTCAGAATCCCCCTTTATCAGAAGGAAGCCAGTTTGGACTGCCTCCCTTTTAGGCAATAGAAAGTGGGAGGCAGTTCACCATGTCAACTTCACACTTACCTACTTCTTGCCTTGCACTTTGCGTGCTACGACTTTCATGAGTTCACGTTGCTTGGATCCAGTTGGAGCCAAAACGTCCACGTATTTACGGATAGGGCTGTCTTCGGCAATGGCTCGATCATGATGCTCCAGAGGTTTCGGCTTCTGCACTCCAGACATGGCAGCGTACATTTGCGCAACAAACGGGGTTGCCTGCGCGTACTGCCAATACAGTGGGGCGAAATCGCACCATGGATTCTTCCATGGCTTGTCGAAGCCTGCGTAATGCACGATCTTCGGTGTCTTACGCGACGTCATATATGCCTGGTACATGTCGGCAGGCGCGAAATCGAACACGCCATTGACTCGACCTGCGCAATTGTGCATCACATTCCAAGAATAATCCAAATACGAAACCAAGCCTTCGCATTCCACGTTGAGAATATCCTGATCATTGTAGATGTACCCCGGCTTGGACGCGATTTCCAGCCACTCGTGCACCGTATGGATTTCGCGCATGCGGTCGAGGTTCATCACCAGCACGCCGGCTTGGAAGTAGCCATACGCATCACGCATGTGCAGTTGCTTGTTCACGTATTCCGCACGTTCGCCGTTCTTCATATTGAGATTGCCAATGAAATCGATATCCGGTACGGCGGCGATCGCGTTGTCTCCGAGTTCAGTATCGTACAGTTCGGCGATATCGCCATTGACCACCAGATCGCAATCCAAGTACAGCAGCTTCGAATAGAACGGCAACGCCTCTTGAATGATGAAACGGTAATACGTTTCGACGCTGATATGCGCGTTGCTGGTGGTGAGACTGAAACCGGCCAGATAGCGGCTCACGTCGAAGAAGCGGATTGCGGCGTTCGGGAACTGCGCGAAGAACCGTTCCATATACCGCTTGTTTTCGCCGGTAATATCCCGTTCCAGCACAATCACGTCATACGAGCGATTCATGGAAGCATTCTTCAGCATCGAATAGATGGTAGTGGCAAGCATCGGCACATAGTTGTTGTCCGCGGCGAACACCACCGGCACAACACGTCCGTATTCCGTACCGAGCGGTTCAAGCGTAGTCATTGGATCCGGACGCAGGAAGTGCACGCATTGCATCCGCTTAATCTTCCAATGTGCGCCAGTACGCTGCTTATGCGCGATGAAAATGTTGAGCAACCGTTCCGAAAGATGTCCCACAGTACGCGTGGTTTGCACATCCATCTTGCTGAAATCGGTAGCATCGGCGAATTCGTCGAGCAGCGGGAACAGCCATTCGTTGTATTCGAAGAAGATTTCCTTCCTCATGATGAACATGTTGCAGAACGCGGCGGTACGACCGTTAAGCACGGCGTCGGCGTCCACCTTGTAATCGGGATGGCGTGTACACAGGATGTCGTACATGTGGCGCAGATCCTTCAATCGAAGATGCTCGTCGGCGTCCCAATGCTGCTTGAGATTCGAGAATCCGCCGATACGGCGAACATCGTTCAACGGCGTGGTGATGACATCCCATCCATCCACCGCACGTGCGATCGCCTCATCGTTGATGCCGTATTCAGCAAGCGCGTGGTCATCGATGTACGAATCGATAATCTCGCCGTAATCGTTTTCCTTATGCGGAGTGTCAGTAAAGTCGAAGTACCGGCGGTAATGACAGAAACCGTAATAGTCAGCGTCTTCGTTCTTCCAAGCCCAATACTGCGCGGTCAGTTCGCAGTAACGCGGGTTTTTCGCGGAAATGTTCTCACCTTCGTCGTCATGCAAGGTGTTTGCAAACCGGATTGCTGCGTTCGCCGCGCCCACCTGCACCGGAAGGATGCTTTTCCCTTCGGGTAACGTGGCCTGCTTATGCGCCGACACGAAAATCTTGATATTCGGATGATGCTGTTCCGCTGTGAGAACCATGTGAGATATTCCGCCTTACTAAGACAAACGTCCTTTCCTCAATAGAATATATGAGAGTACTGCCGAAGAAGGGCGCGTCACCTGCATCGTCACTTGCATTTTGCGTCCGGATGCTTCGCACTAGTAAGATGGGATGCTTGTGAAAGACTTTTTTGAGAGCCTCAAGAAGAGGTACCACTACGCGATGGTGGTGTTCAAGGAACTGGTGAAGACCGATTTCCAGCTGCGCTACCAAGGTTCGTTCCTAGGTATGGTGTGGTCCGTATTGAAGCCGTTGATGCTGTTCGCGGTGATGTACGTGGTGTTCGTGAAATTCCTGAAGTTCTCCGACGGCACCCCGACCTTCCCGATTTCGCTGCTGTGCGGTACCTGTTTGTGGAGCTTCTTCTCCGAGTCCACCAGCATGGGCATGCAATCCATCGTGGGACGCGGTGATTTGCTACGCAAAGTGCATTTCCCGAATTACATCATCGTGGCCTCCACCACGATGGGTTCTATGATTTCATTAGGTATTAACTTGTGCGTGGTGATTTTGTTCGGTTTCTTCGCCCATGCACACTACACTTGGCGCGTGCTGCTCGTACCGTTCAGCATAATCCAGTTGTACTGTCTAGGGCTGGGCGTGGCATTGCTGCTCGCCTCGCTGTTCGTATACTTCCGTGATGTGGCGCATATTTGGGAAGTCGTGCTGCAAGCCATGTTCTATGCCACACCTATCATCTATCCGATTTCGATGGTGGCTAACAACCCAGATTTCTCTTGGGCGGCTAAATTGCTTATGCTGAATCCTTCCACTCAGGTAATCATGGATATTCGCCATAACCTGCTTTCCCCAGAATATGTGCCGACCGTGTGGAGCATGGTCGATAACAAACTGCTATGCCTTCTGCCGTACGTGCTGTCCGCGTTCATTCTGTGGCTGGGCATTCATGTGTTCCGTAAATACAGCTCCAAGTTCGCGGAGGTGCTCTGATCATGGCTGAAATTGCATTGACTGAAAAGACACAGGAAGAAGCCAAGGACGAGCGCCCGGTGGTACTCAAGGTCGACCATGTGGCCAAAATGTTCCGTCTGCCCACTGAGCAGGCGACCGGCCTGAAGATGGCGTTCTTAAACTGGACGAAGGGCATCAAAGGCTACACCGAGCAGCATGTGCTCCGCGACATCAATTTCGAAGTACGCCAAGGCGACTTTTTCGGTATTGTTGGCCGTAACGGTTCCGGCAAGTCCACATTACTGAAGATCATCTCCCAGATCTATACCCCGGAGCAAGGCTCGGTCACTGTCAAGGGCAAACTGGTGCCATTCATCGAACTTGGCGTCGGCTTCAACCCGGAACTGACCGGCCGTGAGAATGTGTACTTGAACGGCGCTCTGCTTGGATTCACTCGTACGCAGATTGACGCGATGTATGATGACATCGTGGAGTTCGCTGAGCTTGAGGACTTCATGGACCAGAAGCTCAAGAACTATTCCTCCGGTATGCAGGTTCGTCTTGCTTTCTCTGTAGCGATTAAAGCCCAAGGCGACATTTTGGTGCTTGACGAAGTGCTCGCTGTTGGAGATGAGGCGTTCCAGCGTAAATGCGACAACTTCTTTGCTGAAATCAAGAAAGACCCAACTAAAACGGTCATTCTTGTCACTCATTCCATGGATGCTGTGAAGAAGTACTGTAATAAGGCCATCCTCATCAAGGACGGCGAGATCATCGCCAGCGGCGACAAGAACGATGTCGCGGACCGTTACACGCTTGAAAATCTCAAGCAGACTGATTCCCCGGATACCGATAAGGCCGAAAAGCAAGATAATGAGGCATGGCTTAAGGTTCTTGCGGCCTCCAAGCCGGTTTGCAGCAAAGATGATGTTTTCGAATTCGACATCGAGTACTTCTTTGATCAGGATGTCGATTTCTATTTCACCATGACCTTGATTGATAAGAAACGAGGAGGTATGACCTTCGACCCTGGCCCCAATCTGTATAAGTTCCATAATCCAGGCCACCACAAGGTACGATTCGCGCTGCCTGTCAACATCTTCAACAATGGTGATTTCCAGATTGTGGCGTCATTGCGTGTCGATGATCCCGACAATCCGAAGAAGCCTAAAGCCATCGCCTTCGCGAATGGAGATGACGCCTGCATCTTCGCGATTCGCGATTCCAGGAATGGAGATTACGCACTGCTCAACAACGATGTTCTTTCGATCAAATGCGAAGGCGTAGTCGGCTGAAATTATCCATTGCATTCTTAATCTATGGGGCGTGGAATGTAATTGTTGCCTTCCACGCCCATACCAGCACAGCATGGAGAAGAAAATGACGAATAAACAATCGGCAGAAAATTCTTCGAGTCCTTTTTTCTCAATCATCATCCCTTCCTACAACAATGGTGGTTATCTTCGAAAGTGCATTCAGTCTTTGCAAAAACAATCTTTTGAGGATTGGGAAGCAATTATCGTCATCGACGCGAGTCCAGATGACGCATTTCATATTGCCAGTCAGCTGTCCGAAGAAGACGACCGAATCATAATCATCAACAAAAGCCAAAATGAGGGAACCCATCTCGCGAGAAAAAGCGGCGTGGAATGTGCGCGGGGAAAATACGCCCTTTTCCTGGATGCGGATGATGAGCTCGCAAATAACGCATTGCCCTCTTTAAGGACGTTCGCTTCGCAACAATCATTCGATGTTCTCCATTTCGGTACCGAACTTTTCGGAGAGGATATGCCTGAATCAGCATGCTCCGATATTCTTCGGCTCAGCAATCGAGATTTACCCACACTGCATGGTCCGGAAATCGCCTTCTCTTCTTTCACCGATTCCGAAGATCACCGTCAAGATTGGCGTATCCTGCAACGTCTGTATCGGACCGAACTTCTCAAAGAAGCTTTCAGCCGTATGTCCAGCTCTCGTCTCGGCAGAGGACAGGATAGCTACGAATGGCTCGTTATTGCCAGCCTCGCGAATACAGAAACCTTCCATAATGAGCTAATCGGATATCGCTATTACCTAGGCCGAGGTATCACCACTTTCAAACCAATGTCCAAGCAGAAATTCATTTCGCTCTCTTCGAATTATGGAACTCTGATAAGCACAGCTTCTGAATACGCAAACGGCTTCACCGATTTCGATCTTCTTCCTTGTGCCGCGGAACTCCGCCGACGATTGTTGGAGATGCTGTTTGGCGACTGGTATGTACGGCTATCCGACGAAGATAAATTGTCTGTTCTTCCCGCGATGCAGGCAAACTTCACTCACATGGAGATCGCAACGGAATTGATGCGTCTCACACGAGATGACGCTTATTCCCATTGGGATGCGGGAGACGCCTTTGATAAAAAATCCCGATACGTGCAGTGGAAGGAGACTGCAGAAACAATCGCCGGCAACGATTCATCTCCGCAGTACAACGAGTACCGGGAACAAGCGCTCAGACACTTTGCAGATTTGCAGACACGTCTTCCCGTACCGAAGGAGACGCCGCATTCTACGAAAATCATCCGTCTCCTATCGCAAATCAAATCTCTTTTCCCCACTATCCGAAGGAAGAAATAATAGATGTCCGGTCATAATCCTTTTTTCAGTATCATCATTCCTTGCTATAACTGCGCGGAATACCTGCCAGAGTGTCTGAGCAGCCTGCTCGCCCAAGATTACACTCAATGGGAAGCCATTGTGGTCAATGATGCAAGTACAGACAATTCTCACGACGTGGCCTCTCGCTTCGCTTCACAGGATAGTAGAATCCGTCTTCTCGATAAAGAGAACAACGAGGGACTCCATCTCGCCAGGAAAAGTGGAACCGCTCTGAGCACAGGAGAATACATCCTCTTCCTGGATTCCGATGATGCTTTCGCGGAGGGGACACTCGATAAAATTCAGTCGGAAATCCAAAAATATACGCCTGATATTTTGCGCTTCGGTCTGCTTTGCAAAGAACAGAATGGCATGAGCAGCCATGCCGCTCGTGATTTTGAGACTTGGGCAAATGCAAATTCGTCTGCCTCCAATCAGAAACAATTGCTTTCCGAAGTTTTCATTTCAACAAATGAATATGGAAGAGACTGGCATGTGACCCATAAGGCCTTCCGAGGCAGCATATGTCGTAAGGCCTTCGATGCAATGACGGGTTCACGTCTTGAACGAGCGGAAGACAGCTATGAGTTTCTTGTGCTTGCCAGCATGTCCAACTTGGAAGTGACCAATACCGACATTCGAGGATATGTGTACAACATCGGCCGAGGCGTGACCACGGACAACATGCTCTCCCCTGATAAATTCCTCATGTCGGCGAGCCAGATCAAGTCTTGCTGGGAAGAAGCCAAGCATTTTGCTGACTCCACAGAGTCGGTATTGGTGAAGGAATCAGCTACTCGACTGAAGGAACGACTTACCTTCACATTGATGAATGAATGGAAAGACCGAGTATCTGATAATGACAAAATCGAAGCGGCAAAATCCGTCGCCCCGATTATCGGAGAGGTGGAAACCGCAACTGCGTTAATGAGATTTGCGCGAGATGGCGCATACGCTTCAATCGAATATCTCAATCCATCAACGTCGGCTTTTCTGGATTGGGCCGCTCTGGCAGAAGAATTAACCCAAGATGTTCATGTGCTACCGGTTTCCTATACTCAGATGAAAGATGCCGCATCGCGTCATATCCAGGAATTCAAGGAAACCCAAGATTTGCATAAGCGTCAAAAGAAGCAGACCGTTAAAATCTTCGTTTCCGCGCATAAGCTGGTTTCGACCTTTTCCAGTGACATTTTCCAGCCCGTTCATGTTGGATCGGCAAAAAACCCCACCCGTTTCCCCTATTATTGGAGCGATGCCGACGGAGAGAACATCTCCGTTCGCAATCCACGCTATTGCGAACTGACCACGCAATACTGGGCTTGGAAGAATGTGGATGCCGATTATTACGGTTTCTGCCATTATCGCCGATATTTCGATTTTTCCGAAACCGTGCATGAAGAAAACGCGTTCGGCGAAATCATGGATGACTACATCGACGCCAGAGCCGCGAAAGAATATGGGCTCGATGATAAAAACATCGAGCAGATAGTTCGCCAATACGATGTCATCACCACCCCGTTTGGAGATCTCACAAAGATCATCGACAAGCATGGCACTCCTCGCGCATTGTGGGAAGCCGCTCCCCTGCTGCACGATGATGATCTGCTCCGCTGTTATCGGATTCTATGCAAGATGTATCCGGATTACAAAGAGGATGCCGATGCTTTCTTCAAGGGCAACAAGGCATGCTTCTGCAATATGTTCATTATGAAGAAGGAGATCTTCTTCGACTATTGCTCTTGGATGTTCCCGATTCTTGAGGAGTTCGATAGGAACACCAACTATAGTGCCTACAGCAAGGAAGCGTTGCGTACTCCGGGGCACCTTTCCGAACGCCTGCTGAACATCTATTTGATGCATCATAAGCGCATCGGTTCCAATTGGAAGTTCAAGGAGCTTCAGTGTGTTCACTTTACCAATCCGGAACCCGCTGAAGAGCTGAAGCCGCTTGATGTGTTCGACAAGCCGATCGTTCCAGTCGTGTTTGCAGCGGACGATAATTATGTTCCGCAGCTCACCACCACGGTTTATTCGGCCATGAAGAATGCTGATCCGACATATTTCTATGATGTTGTGGTTTTACAACGAAACATCGCTTGGGATAAGCAGGAACGACTGCGTGACTTCTTCAAGCAGTTCCCGAACATGTCATTGCGATTCACCAATGTGGAGCGTGAGCTGTCTGGATACGATCTTTCCACGAATAATGCTCATATCAGCATCGAAACCTACTATCGATTCCTGATCCAGAAGCTATTGCCGTTCTACGACAAGGTGCTGTATTTGGATTCGGATATCGTCATCAATGGCGATATTTCCAAGTTGTACAACACCGACTTGCAAGGCAAGCTGCTCGGTGCGATTCGAGATATCGACTTCCTTGCCAACCTCAACGTCAAGCATGGCAAGCGCATGGGGTATGCCAAAAATGTGCTGAAGATGAAGAATCCTTACGATTACTTCCAAGCTGGTGTTCTCGTGCTCAACACCAAGGCCATGCGCGAGCGCTACACCATCAAGCAGTGGCTTACGTATGCGTCTAACCCTGCGTTCATCTATAACGACCAAGATGTGCTTAACGCACACTGTGAGGGAGAAGTACTGTATTTGCCGTGGGAGTGGAATGTGGTTCACGATTGCGGCGGACGTGTCGGCAATCTGTTTGTGCAGGCACCAAACGACATTTATGACGCCTACATGAGGTCACGCAACAATCCGCAAATCATCCACTACGCCGGCTTCCAGAAGCCGTGGACTGATCCGGATTGCGATTTCGCTTCCATTTACTGGAGGTATGCACGCGAGACACCATTCTACGAGCGTCTACTCAAGCGCGTGGTAAAGGCGAACGAACCGAAAATCCTCGAAGAAGCACTCCGTCCAAAACATGAACGCGCCGTTGAAGAAGATAATCCCATTCGCAAAATCATCGACCCATTGATGCCTATCGGTTCCAAACGACGCGATACGGCAAAAGCTATTGCGAGAAAACTTCGCGGTAGAGAATGATTAATGGTTTGGGACCGTACCTATAGTACGGTCCCAAACCATTAATCATTCAGACTATCTAAATTCCTTTAGACATATTTCTTGACACTATCTTTCTTTTTCGAGAAACACAGCATTCCAAAGGCAATGGGTGCCAGCAAAAGTGTGTGGAACATATACCGGGACGGATCCGCTTTATCTCCCTCAACCTGCAGAGAAATCGGATATACAAACAATGAAGCAACCGATACAAGATAAGGAGCAAATCTGAAAAGACTGCCTCCCTCATTACATCCTCGTCTACGCCAAAGCACATACAGTACAAAGGTCGGTATCATCGAAGTCCACACAGCCACATAACAAAGCACGTTGATTACAGGCGTAGTCTTCAAAGTCTTTACGATACCAGACACTATGCGCTGGGCCCAGTTTTCACTTTTAGCTGGAACGAGCTTTCCAAATGTATCTTTATTGGCATTTGTAGTAACTGTCGGATCAATCTGAACAGGATACTGCTTGTAGGGCTTTTCTGGACGTCTAACTTTGTTCGTTCCAGAAAAAGTAATCCACCCCGACTCAAGACTAAAGAATCCATTGACATACGTCAAAGGATGCCGCATTCCGACTTTCAGCCAAGTCTTCAGAAAATCTGCTGTCGATCCACCATCACGCAAACCATAGCCTGTAACAGGATCCGCGATATAGGGGTTGTACTGATTGCTTATCTGATCCCATGAATAGACCAAGAATGAGTCAACCGACGCTCTTTCCGAATCAGAAATATCTTCAGGGTAGGCATATGCGGCACGCCCGAGTAATTCAATAGGCATCACGAACGCGGCCTGAGCGCCACCAGGAACGATGTTGGCACGTGGATAAAAATATTTCGGCAAAGCCACACTAATAACAACAAAAAGAAAAACACAAACAGCAACAGCAATCGCCTTGAACAGCGCTTTAAACTTTCCTAAAATGAGCAACAATAAGGAGAATACAATAATATACATACCCATTTTTTTACTCATTGAGGCACACAAAGAAATAATCAAAAACTCGACAAGGAATTTCGGGTTTTTGAATAGCTCGAGTTTGGAATCAACAAGCCTCAAAAAGAGCAAAACCCAAGCTAAGAAGAAAGCTGCATGCGTGATATCTTTCGACATCGATGCGAACATAATCGGGAAAATAGGGAAAAAGCAGAAGAATAAGGTGCAAGCCTTCAGTGGAAGACGTCCAAGACCCTTTTCCTTCAAATATCTCATCCAGCATGCAATAGTGATAGTCACAAATGCATATTGCACAATGCTATACAAAAAGATACCTACGTTATAGCTCCCGAAAACAGTACGTCCAAGCCAAATAAAACCGCTATACAAGTATGTATCAAAGAAAGGGTGATGATCCCAAATCTGTCCCGGCTCTTGTCCGAAAGCCGAAATCCCGAAGAACTGAGCGACCTGATCTCCCGTATCCCAATACAACACACCAGGATACATAAGAATTAAATATGGAAGCCAAGTGATGAAAATTCTCAGAGCATCCCTCAGCCTAGCTTTCCAGCTTGCCTGATATTCAAACGCTAGAGATTGGAGAATTCCCTTCTTCTGAGATTCACGGTTTGAAACCGTACGTTTCCCTATTTTTTCCAGAAGCGCGTATCCCCAGCGAAAAATGAGAAGAAAAAGTACTGCAAACAGCAAGCACTGAGCATAAAAATAGGGCTCATCGAGGGGCAGATTCGCTGAACTTGCCGCGTTGGTCCCACACGCAAAGATAGCCCCGAGTGCAACAGGAAAGACCCATCCCTCGGATATATTTCCTCCACTATTTTTCTTAAGTGTCTCAGGAGACATTATCGGCAATTCTTCCTTTCTTATGCCCTTTGCAAAGAGCAATAGCCCGCTTAGCGAGCACCACCAAAACCAATGTTATTGCATATACGACAACCGTCCGCATTTCCATATGATTACCCCAAAACTCGGCGATGCGACCTTGCAAATTAACGCCAGCCCAATTAATGATTAAGATATGGAACAAATACACACCCAATGATGCCCCAGATATCTCCTTCACACCTCGAAGCACCTTCGAAGGATACTTTTTCAGATGCTCCTCTGCAGACATAAGAAGAAGGAATAACGACACAGCCTCAAGCGCGCACAATGGTGAAGCCGTCCCAATAACATAGTTGCTATACGTTTCGGATCGCTGCGAGAAATAGCCATTAGTGTATAGCCCACCAAAGAACATCGCCGCAGCAGACACGACAAACATGCCAGCAGTCAACCAAATTGGAGGTAATTCCTTAACATACTTCTTAATGTAAAATCCCAAAATATAGTAAAATAAGGAGCTAGACGCAAAAAAAGGCCAGTTAAACAAAGTGCCAAAATACTCTTTAGGCACACCCATCTTTTCAATTAGCGGTATAACAAAGCTTACTGAAAAAAGTATCAACAGAAGATACTCAAGTAACTTCTTGCTCGTTTTTGCCCTAGTCAAAAGAGGCGTAAGTATATATAAATAAATAATCGTATACAAAAACCAGTAAGTATCATTCACTGAATTTGTCAGGAAACGAACTAGCAAATCCAACAAACCAAATTTACCCGCATACTGTTCAGCACCGTAAAAAGAAAACGGAAACATGCAGAACAAAACATAGCAGAATAGACTGGCCAGGATAAGCGCACGCCCAACTCTCCAGGCTCTTTTTTTAAAGAAAGTCCTCGCGTCATACTTATCGGAATAACCGATGAGGTTCATACCGCTAATCATGAAAAAAACAGGAACTGCGAAAATAGCAATAGCCTGAAATAGTACTGCGCGCACCCAATGGTCACCTAAAGGATTGAAAACGTTCAAGGAAACATGCAGCATGACTACCGCAAAGCAGGCAATAATATTTAAGACGTCAACATAAACCAGATGCTCTCGGTGCGAATCCGACTCACTCACAATTATCCCCTTCAACCAAACTTTCGCTGCGACTAACCGCCCCGAAAGCAAAAAACCTCTATCGTTGAATGCCGACCGAATCAAGACCCACGAAAACGACTAGCACAGCGGATATGATAGTGCACATGCTTGATAATCCAAATGTTAGTGTTGCCGTGCTGCTTCCTTGCTATAACGAGGAAGTGACCATCGGCAAGGTCGTTCGTGATTTTAAGGCTGCTTTGCCGAATGCAGCCATTTACGTCTACGACAACAACTCCACCGACCGCACTGCGAAAATCGCTGCGGCGGAAGGCGCTATAGTGCGCGGAGAACCACGACAGGGCAAAGGCAATGTCATTCGAGCCATGTTCGAAGATATTGACGCCGACGTGTACATCATGTCTGACGGCGACGATACGTACCCGGCTGACGCAGCATCTGCTATGGTCGATAAGATTCTTGAAGGCTACGACATGGTGATTGGAGATCGTCTGAGCTCCACGTACTTCCAAGAAAACAAACGCCCATTCCACAACTTCGGCAACCGTTTGGTGCGCGGTTCGATCAACGGCCTGTTCAACGCGCATGTCACCGACATTATGACCGGCTATCGGGCCTTCTCGTTCACCTTCGTCAAGACATATCCTGTGTTGTCGCGCGGCTTTGAGGTCGAAACTGAAATGACCATCCACTCGCTGAACAACAATCTCCGTCTTTATGAGATGCCGATTCAGTACCGCGACCGTCCTGAAGGTTCCGTCAGCAAACTTGATACCGTCGGAGACGGCATCAAGGTAATGAGCACCATCTTCCGTATGATCCGTGAGTACAAGCCGCTACCATTCTTTGGCGGTATCGGCCTAATCATCGGCATCGTCGGTCTAATTCTTTGCAGTAGCGTGGGCATAGACTTCATGCAAACCGGCATGGTTGCACGCTTCCCCACGCTCATCGGTGCGGTAATGCTCGTTATTGCTGGTCTGCTCCTAATCATCACAGGAATTATTCTCGACGTTATGGCCAAAAATGATCGTAAGGCATTCATCGTCGATGCCAACAAATTCGCCATGCTGAAACGTCAATCCCATTAAATTGCAAGGAGCGTATGGGAACCTAACTGCCCCATACGCTCCGGCTCGTCTACTCCTTCAGTACGGATCGTAGCTTGCCTGCTCTTTTCTCGACATAGTCCCAAAGTCGGTCAAAAACCCTCCCTTTATGCCGATCAAGCGTCAAACAGAAGATTCCTTGTCTAACAAAATCCATAACAGTGGCTACAAGGACTATACCGGCTACAGCAATCAATGAGATCAATATCGTATATCTTGAATGATAGAAATCACCCAATGAAACAAGCTGAGTCCAAATAACATCGCGGAAATAGTGTTGTTCCGTAATTAAATATACGGCAAATGCAGAGCAAGCAAATCTATTGACAATCCTGCTGCGGAATTTCATCCCCTTAAATAAAATAAAAATACCAAAACTAACCATAAGTATCGGCAAAGACCATTCTTTTTGAACAGGATTAATATAAGTAAGCAATTTATCCGACTCACCAAACCAGAGAAGCGATAGTACGATATTCCAAATAATAATAATCGAACTACCGCTAATTGCCAATACAGCAGCACCTTTATTACTCAGCGACGGCAGATACCATTTATAGTAGGATAACAACACAGTGACATAAATAAAACCAGTCACATTGATATATATGTCGAGATACGATCCGGGAATAAGGTTCACAATACCCCATAGTCCCAAGAGAGCGATACAACATTTTATATGTGTTGCCTTCCCCATTCCCTTAAGTCCCGCTAAAACAAAAGGCAGAAGCAACAGCAAAACAGCGTAGCTGGTCGCATACCACCAAACATCTCTCGAAATAGGGAAGATAGTATTAAGCCATGTTTCCTCATTCACCGATTGAGGATCAACAATGTATTGGGCCGTTAAACCCACGAAACTCCAAAACAGCAATTCTCTTTCAAGAATCCAAATTCTTCGGCAAGAAAGCCTCAGAGACTGTTTTCCATCAATTAAAAACCACAATGAGATAAGAAGGAAAAGTGTGATCCCTATCTTGCCAAGGGGCATTATACAGAGCTGATAGAAGAGCCTCCTTAAAGAAAAAGGTTCATTCATAATGGAAAAACTGGAATGCACAACCAAGTGATGTGCGACAATCAACGTTACTGCGACAATACGCAGAAGCTCAATTCCGGACTGCCTTGGCGCCTTCTTTTCTACAGTCACTTTCCCTCAATCACAACCGTTACTTCACCCACTTTTGGGCATTTGTTCCGTTGGAAGTATACAACTGCACATTAGTGCCGTTTGCACTGGAACCACCATTCACATCCAGAACCGCATTTTCTGCGAGCGCCGACTGGAACGTGTATGAGCCATCGGAATTCTTGACTGCTATCCACTTTTGAGCGTATGTTCCATTGGAATCGTACTGTTGCACGTTGGTTCCGTTGGCAGATACGCCGCCATTCACATCCAAAACTTTGCCGGAGTTCACACTGGTCAAGGTCACATACCCGTTGGAGTCATGCGTTACTTTCCACTTCTGAGCATTGGTACCATTACCTGCCCAAATCTGCACGTTTCCATAATTTGAACGGGAAGCACCGCTTACATCCATCTTCATAGACGTATTAAGCTTCGATCCGAACGTGTACGTACCATCCGGCAGATCTTGCCTATGCTTGGTTGCGGTTTCGTTCAAACGTTCGCGCAACGTTAACGGCGCCTTTGCAACCAGCCATTGCTGAGCAACAGTGCCATTCGGCGAATAAAGCTGCAGCTGAGCCTGCTGCACAGCATTACCACCTGGAATATCGACAGCTTTGTTGGCGTTCACCGACACCAACGCAATCTTGCCACTGCCGTAATTCCGCACCGTCCACTGCTGAGCAACAGTATTGTTACTCGTATATTGCTGCAACGCCGCTCCATTAGCAGTGGATCCGCCAGCCACATCCAGCACCTTGCCGGAATTAGCATTGATAATCTTATAAGTTCCATTGCCAATTGATTCAAATCGATATTTCTGGGCGTTCGTATTATTACTTGAATAAAGCTGAACTCGTGCCCCGTTCGCCGTTGATGCACTCGTCACATCCATGACAAGTTTTTTATTCGCAACCGAAGTGATAATCATCGACACTCCAGTAGCTATATTGACATCGCTTGACGAAACAACAAACAGCTGTGAAGCAGTGCCATTCGGCGTATACAGCCGAATCGCAGCACCATCCGCAGTATTTCCGCCACTCAAATCCAGAACCCAATTACCGAGAGTGGACTGCAAATAATATCCCGCTCCGGAATCACGAATAAACCATCGCTGAGCTTGAGAATTATTTCGAGAATACTGTTGCACTATAGCGTTATTCTCAGCAACACCATTACGCACGTCCAAAGCCTTACCAGAATTCACATTGACGATCTCATAGCTTCCATCAGACTGCCTAGTAAAAGTGAACTGCTGAGCCTTGGAACTGTTACCGGAATACAACTGAATGGCGGTGGAATCTGCAGCACTTCCACTAGGAATATCAACACTGGACGCGACTTTGGAACGAACATTAACGTAGTAATTGCCATTCGGAATGGTAACTGCAGTCATTTTGCGTACATCAATGGCCGCTTGTAAATCATTGCTGCTCCCGCCATTCACATACTCCTTATTCCCGAACGCATTCATGTCCACATTGCCGCTGATGCCGTCCACCTTGCCGGAGCTGGTGTATTGCCATCCGCGACTGTTGGTCGGGAACGAGTCGAATCCCATGCGAGCGCCGTACTGCGCCACCCACGTGGTTTTGGCGTAAATGTCGGCATGTTTCAGCGGTCCTTGCAGGTAGCTGGTGTACGAGTAGACGCCCAGGTTCTTGTATCCGGCGGACTGTAGTGCGCTGTACCAATTGTTGACGATATTGTTGTACACGTTCGGGTCGGTGGGCGGCTGATGCCCCTCCCAGGTCCACTTTTCCAGGTCGTAGTACACAGGGTACGCCAAGTCGCTCGGATTCACACCGAATTGCTTGAGTTTGGCGACCACGTCGGCACCTTCTTCTTTGGCGAGCGCCGGAGTGTCCGCGTAGGAATACCAGTAGATGCCGAACGGGATGCCAAGCCTCTTGCATTCGGAAATGTTACGTTGCGCTTTCTTGTCGGCATTGTTGCCTTCGCCGTAGCCGAGGCGGATGATCACGCCTTCCACGCCGTCGGCTTTCGCTTTGGCCCAATCGATGTCGCCTTGCCATCCGGAAACGTCGATCACGCCTTTGGCTTGCTGTACGAACAGGTTGTTCTGGTAGTCGAAAAAAGCTTTCGAATTGTTGTAGGTGCCCCAGTGCGCGCCGTATTCATTGCTTTCGAATTTGGAGAGCTGTACGTTCGCGTCGGCTACAGCATTTTTGACATCTTCCGCACTTACCGGAATGAAGGATTCGCCGTTGGTTTTGGCGAGCGGATCCGGCTGCTGATCTTTCGTGCCGACCAATGTTGGATCGGTCACGATTTCGCCGGTTTCGATGTTCTTGACCTCACCTTCGGGGGTGACAGCCAGGTCTTCCGAAACCACGGTGGCATCGTCGGAAATCTCGTCACTGACGTTATCCGGAAGTTTCGCATTCGGATTGTCGGGCATGCTGTCTTGCGATTGCTGGCCGCCCGTCTGATCATCCGACTGCATAACAACGCCATTATCTGCAGTAACGGCACCTCTCTGTGCAACAGCATCCTCAATCGCAATATCCTGCAATGCGTAAGCCGGCGTAACCGCGACGGAAGCCGTCAACGCAACCGCAGACAGCGCAGTCACGATCTTCACAACATGATGTGGCGAAACCATTCGTCAGCCTCTCTTGAATACAGTCATCAACCCCAAATATTCGGCGCAAACGCCCTAATCGTCAACTCTAACTGCAACCCACAACCCCGTCCATCCCCAACTCCAAAATCATCCCAATCCCCACATCTCACGCATTACACACTGATAAGAATCGACTAGCTCGTTAGGGGCACCGATATGGCATCATCCATTTCCATATCTCCTTTCCAGCATTCTCGCTGACCTTCCCATCACGCTTCGTAGAGGGACCATTTCCAGGAGGGGAGTACGTGGATCGTGCCAGTGGAATCGGGAAGTTCGATGGTTTCTCCCTCGTTAAGCGTGAGAATCAGGCCGGAATCAACGTTGGTACGTTGCATAACCGCTTGCAGAGAGCCGATTTCTCGCGCCCTGGTTTTCTCATTTCCCATATTGGCACACACTTGAATAAGCCCATACGGTTCCGTAGCAAGAGCATCGCCGATAAGAAAGTCAACTTTCTCCTGTTTGGACGTCGGCATAGTGTACGAAGTGATTGTTTCCGTACGCCTACCGGAAGTTCGTCTCTGCAGTTCGCAGAAAATCGCAGTTTCCAGTCGTTTTCCAATATCTTGCTGGTTGGCGCGTGACACCGCGTAAACCATACCCTGATCGACGGCATACATTTTCGGCACCGCAGTACTACCCGGCTTGAGCATGGTGGAATACTCCTCAAGCTGATACACCAGAAATGCCTGCTTGAACAGCTCGAGTAACGTATTCGCCTTATCCCAATAGATTTTCCAGCCGACCGCTCGCAACGTTTCCACAAGACCATTGGTAGACAGCTCGCAGGCCGTATTGCGCAGCAAAAACAGCGCTATCTGCGTGGCGAGAGTAATGTTTTCACGACCAAGACGCTCGGCAACGTCACGCGCAACCACGTCCCGCACGTAACCTTGGAGCGTTTCAATACGATCAGCTTCAACCATACGTTGCACTGCAGGGAAGCCGCCAATAGTTAGGTAATCGTTGTAGGCAGCTTCAAACCGGGTGACCTCTCGCGGCGAAAACACGGCATCGGCAAGAGTGCTGCCCGCTGTAGGCGTTTCGATTCCCCGAAAGTCGCAGAATTCACGGAAAGACAGTGGCGCCATGGCATGCGGATGCGATCTTCCCCGGAAATTCGTTGCGATTTCTTCGCTGGACAGTTTCGAAGACGATCCAGTAATGACTAGCGTCACAGCTTCATGTTCGGCTATGCGCTGGCAGAATCCCTGCCAATTGGCGCATTCTTGCACTTCGTCAAGGAACAGATAGCAGCCATGGTCACGAGAGTCGGGATATTGCCGCCAGTATTCCGTAACAATATCGTTGAGCACGGTGTCTTGCATTGGTTGCAGACGATCGTCAGCGAAGTTGAAATAGAAAATATCATTACGCGAGACGCCGTTTTGTAACAAATCATGAATTTTCTGGAAAAGATAGAACGTTTTGCCGCAACGTCGGATGCCAGTGATGATGTGCACAGCATTGAACACTGCCGGCTGCGGCAGCTCGCGTATGATTTCGATGCGGCGTGACGGCGTAGGAATGTCAAACTGCATGGACTCACGAACCAGCATGGCATACGATTCACATGGATTATCCGGCACCATAAGTTCTTCCTTTCGCCGTCCGTTGCGAAACACCCAACAATCCCAGCATAACACTTCTCAAAAATTTTAAGAAGTTTCCACCAACACTTCTAAAAATTTTTAAGAAGTTACCACAGACGAATAAAACTCCAGAGAGTACCTGAATGCATTAACGACTACAACACGAGTGTGGGAAATCAGGGAAGGACGGGTATCGTACGCTGTATATTGGCATTTCAGGTGGACTCTCGGAACGTGATTCAATTGCCCTGAATCGGGAGCTGTCACCGGGGAGTACAGAATAGTAGGCAGATTCTGGAGGGGTTATGGCACGGCACGGCAAGAAGCCAAGCGAGGAAAGTACCTCGTCACACACACCGAGAACTCTTGCCGGAAGCGCAACGACCTGCACTTCTGCCGACAGTAGTGACGCCGCTGCCAGCGGTATCGCAGTCAACAGCTCGACCGTCAGCAGCGCATTTGCCAGCGATGCCGATGGCAATACCGGGAATACGCTTGTCGGCAACGCTTCCAACGAAGTCGAAGCAACCGAAGTCGAAACCAACGCAACCAGTACCAACGCAACCGGAGAGCGCACAATCAGCAGCGGCAACACGGCTGAAAACAGCAACCGGCAATCACACGAATCCAGCGAATCCCGCCAGCCGCAAGACCTATTCGACGCGGCCATAGCGCAAGGCATCAGCGACGGCGACGCTTGGACGGACCAGCGCGTAAAGCACATCTACCGCCAGATCATCATCGCCGTAGTCGTCGTAGTCGTTGTTCTGGGCGCGGTCTTCGGATTCACAGGCGTGCGCGCATCGCAGCAAATGCGCGACCTGGCCGCACTCAACGACTGCAAGGAAGCCGTCACGGCCATGAACACCTCCTATTCCAAGGCGTTCCAGCTGAAGGCGAAGATCTCCGAAGCGTTCACCAGCTTCGACGGGTCCTACGATCTCGACAAGCTTGCCGAACTGCACCAGACGGAAGTTACCGCGCCGAAAACGCTGAGCTGCGCCGCCGACACTTCCGCTACCATCAGCAAAGCCAACGCCGCAAAAGCCGAGTACGACAAGCAGGCCAAGCAGTTCAAGCAGGCTTTGCAGAAGAGCGACGAATCCGCGGCCACCGATGGCGGTGACGGCGCCGATGGAACGGACGGAGCCGCAGCCACGGACGGCGCTGCCGACTAGTCCAACGCAACCGACGCAACCGACGCTGGATGATTAATTCCTCCAGTAAATCAGTTGATCGCAACGCGACCAATCAAACCGGCCATCAGCCTTACCGCTTTATCATCGGCCTTACCGTTTTACGTTTCTCCCGACTCTCTTTCGCGTTATTTCACACACTCAGCGTTTCTTTTGATCATAAGATCAAAAGAAAGGCAAACGGCAGGCAAAAGAAGAAACGCTGAAATTCCACCATTCTCAAGACTTCGCAAACGCAAAAAACGTTAACGATCCAAAAGAAACCGCCCTCAGTCAAATGACAGGCAAAAGAAACGACTCCGACAATACAACAGGCAAACAACGATCGGATGACCATATTCGTGCGTATCGTAGCAAAAATGGCTAGGCTACGACATGCAGACATGCTTTAACCACGTCATGCGGAAGGGGCTGCTTTGAACAGGAAACGACTGGCACGCGTGATTATTGCCGCGGTAGTGACCGCGGCAATTCTGGTGGCGATCATTGTTGGTTGTGGGCCGAAATGGGGCGACGGTTCAGCAAACGTCAACGGCAGTAATTCCAAGAGCAGCAACAGCGCATCAGATAATGTCTCCAGCAACGACAACGCCGCGCAATCCAACAACAATTATGCGACCCGCATCACCGTGAAACTCCCCTCCTACTATTTGGAGAACATGGTTTTCCAACGTGGGAAAACGCTGATAGTCAAAGGAACGGCCACCACTTCACAACGCGGAAAAGTTGTTGACCCAACGCAACTGATTACAACGATTTCCCAAGGAAAGAAATCAGCATCAGCACAAGCTAAAATTTCCAAAAATGGCGATTTCACCTGCACCTTACCTAAACAAAAAGCAAGTCTTAAACCATATTCATTAACGATTTTATACAACGAAACCACTTTGTTGACTCTGAAAAACGTGTATGTTGGCGACGTATTTATTGCTGCCGGACAGTCGAATATGGAATTGAATTATTCGCAATATTATGAGGGTTCAGGCAACTCCTACAATTTCGACGGAGGTCTGATAACGACCGACGATCTGCCGAAGCAGCTTTCCGACAACAACGTACACTTCGTTGCGAGCGCCAATTCCTCGAAAGGTACGGATTTTCCGTTACGCGACGTGAATGAGCAGGCTGGCACCTGGCTTGAGGCGACCGCCGATAATTCGCAGCATTTCAGTTATCTGGCGCAGCAGTTTGCCATGCAGCTTCGTGCCGCGCATCCGAACGTGCCGATCGGCATTATTCAAACCGCATGGGGTGGCACGCCGATTCGACGTCACGTGCAAGGCGGTGATATTTATGCGAACCATATTGCGCCTTTGGAAGGGTTCCATGTGGCGGGCGTGCTGTGGTATCAGGGATGCAATGATTCCACGAACGAGGCAACCGCGATGGCGTACGAGTCGCAGATGACGCTGCTGATCAACCAATATCGTGAAGTGTTCGATCAGGATGATCTGCCGTTCCTGTATGTGCAATTGGCACGCTGGCCTGGCTACCAGTACACGCAAAACGTGCGATTCGCGCAGTTGAACACGTTGAGCAATGCCGGATTACGCAATGCTTCCAACGTTGCAATGACGGTGTCGCTTGATACGGACAAGGGCACTTCAACGTTGATACATCCGCTTGGCAAAGATATTCTCGGCGCGCGCATGGCAGCGCAATATCTGGCGATGTCGGAAGGCAAGACCATTCCCAATGGGCCGCTTATCGCGCATGCGAAGCATGCTTCCGATGGCACGATCGTATTGTCGTTCCAGAACGGCACCGCAACCGGTTTGCAGGCGGAAAATCCCAATTATTCGAAGACTGCGAGCGCGACCGTACCCGATTATGATGCGAATCCGGACGCGACTCCTTTGAATGGTATTTCCAACGTTGCAACGCCGACTTCCACGCCATTGCAAGGTTTTGAAATTGCCGACGATTTCGGAAAGTGGGTTTCGGCAACGGCAACGGCAACGATTAAGGGTGATCAGATTGTGCTGAGTGCCGCCGATGGAAGCTCGAATTGCAACGCGGTAACTCAAGTGCGTTACTGGTGGAGTGGAAATCCGGTTATTTCCAGTCTGCTGTATAACGATCTCGGATTGCCTGCAAGTCCGTTTATTGCTGTTGTTGAGTAATACGGCAGATTGATAATCGGGCATTATCCGGCTGCGACGACTAATCGATAAAGCGGACTGTAATTAGGTTAGAATCAGGCCCGTTTCATCGAACTTAAGTCGAAAGCAATGTCGACGGTCAAAATCGACGATCAATCGACGTAGTGCGGGGCGCTGGACGCTATGCGGGGCGTTATGGAGCCGCTATTGCCGTTGCCGTCGGTACTACCGTCTGCATCGAAATCTTGCGATTTACGAAGCGAGCCGGCAGCCAGCGAACGTATGGATCGAACGGAACGGCCAATCTGCGCCTGTTTTTCCTGAGCATCCGACTGTATTGCGGGAATCGTGCCCGTCACAGGGCGAATGCGGCCGGTCGCAGTGGGAATGAAGCTTGGCGGCAACACCTGCGCGGTAACGGCACCCGGCGATGACACATGGTAGTGGGCCATCGAAGCCAGGGAATCGCGGGTATCGAGTTCACGCTGCATATCTAGCTCATCGTCGAACTCAGCCATCGCTGCCCTCCCTCTCTTCAAGCAATCTCTGCCGGTAATCTCTCCACTGGCAACGGTCATCGTTCCGAGCGTAACGCAAGGTAGCATACCGTTACGAACGAAATCAGCGATATGCGCAACTCCCCCACTGTTTCGCAACTTTTCCGTTGCACGTGCCGCAGCGAGCCACGCCAGCGAGCTATTGAAAACCCGCCGTTTTGGCATAAAAAAGGGCTCCCGAAATGATCCGGAAGCCCTACTGGCGGAGAATACGAGATTCGAACTCGTGAGGCTGTTACACCAACACGCTTTCCAAGCGTGCGCCATAGACCACTAGGCGAATTCTCCAATTATGCAACGTCTCACAGTGTCTATCCGCGAAACGCAACTTGATTAGAATACAACAGTTTCTTTCAAACCCCAAATCGGCGTGTCGCAACGTCCCAGATCGCCCACTCACTGGAGGAATCCGTACACGTGAGGACTTCCCCGCGTACCGAATTCTCCACCCTCTGGGACAATTCACCTGCCAACGCACCTCTCAGCGTCCCAGATCGCCCACTCACTGGAGGAATCAGCCCGCTGCCAAGACTCTCACAGTCCGAATTCCTCCAGTGGCTGGAACAATCAGTACGCCCATAGGCCTTCTACAGTCCGAAAACCTCCACCCACTGGAGGAAAACACCCGCGCACCGGCCTTTAAACGTCCTGAAACCTCCATCCACTGGAGGAATTGGTACGTTGGTATGCTTCCCAGCATCCGGATTCTCCCACCCACTGGAGGAATCTGCCCGCACATACACCCCCGAATTGTCCAGATTCTTCCAGCGAGTGGAGGGATCCGGACACGAGCTCACGTACCGTGAGCACAGCAGCTATCGTTTGGACGCGAAGGCACGCAGGTCGGCGAGCATGGCAGTGAACATCGGGCGGACCGGACCGAACTTATCAAGCAGCGATCCCGAAACCGGAGCACTAGCCGCTCCCAGCAACGCGCCAGGCAGCAACACCACGCCTGCAGCAAGCACAGACGCGCCGAATCCCAGTTGCGAAGCGTTCGGAATCATATAGCCGTAACCGATCGTCACAAACTGCAGCAGCACATACGCAAGCAAATGCCAACGGAATTTCACACTCCGCAACACGGTCAGACGAACCAGCGGCGAGAACGCACGATGCGACACCCAAGCGAACACTAGCAAAGCGGCCATGGCAATCAGCAGCAGAACCACTGCAATCACCATTGCGTAGTCGCGGAAGTATCCCCATTACTCACCGCGGTAACGGCGGATCCGCCACGGTCGAGCGCAAACACGAAACAGACGAATCCGACTGCTAGGCAAAGCACATGCAGCGGATTGATATGCGCCTCTTCGGTAGGAGTGACCTGATGAATCGTTTTAAGGCCGCACACCAGCGAAACAAACAGGAACGGCAGCAGAATCACGAAAATCCAACGCCACGGCATGAACGTGCCGACAAGACCGCCCACAAGTCGGTCCGAGTGCCGGCGCCACGGCCACCACCATGCCTCCAACGCCCATCAGCATGCCGATTTTGCTTTTCGGAGACTGTTCAAGAATGATATTGAACATCAACGGAAGCGCGATTCCCGTGCCCGCTCCCTGTAGTATTCGCGCGGTCATCAGCATAGGAAAGTTCAACGTGCAAGCTGCCATCAGGCAGCCGGTGATGCAGAGCACGATTGCGGTAAGGAAGATGGTACGCAACTTCAGTTTGCGCTTGAAATAGCTTGAGAGCGGCGTGACAAGCGCTACCGTAAGCAGATAGCCGGTCGTCAGCCATTGAACAGTGGACGTGTCGACGTGGAATTCCGCCATTAATCCAGGGAAAAGCACGTTGGTGAGGGTTTCCGTAAGGATGCCAATGAAGGCCATGATTCCAGTTGACAGAATGGCAAGAATAAGATTGATGGAGATGTTCTCGTCATCTTGCGTTGCCGTGTTATTGTTTCGCGCAATGGACTGTGACATGGATTTGCGGCCGTTCCCGACCTTCCCTTTCTTGGCCCGGCTTTGCTGAGCCACCATTCCGTTATGCCGGGCAGTTTGCTGGAATGGCGATTATTTGCCCAGAAATACAAAAAGATCCTTGGGAGCGGAGCGCTCTACCAAGGATCTTCATATTATTAAGTTGAATGTTGTGGATTGGGAGCCTCCCGCGCGCCGCGGGAAACACGAACCAAAAGACAAAAAAGGGTTCCCGGAGCGTGACGCTCGACGGGAACCCCGACGTTGAATGCGGCGGCGTGCTACTCTCCCACACCCTCTCGAGTGCAGTACCATCGCCGCGACCAGGCCTTAGCTTCCGGGTTCGGAAAGGGACCGGGCGTCTCACCTGGGCCATGACCACCGCAAAACCAATATAACGGCCAACCCACCAGGGGATCGGCCGGCAAACGGAACCAGCCACACGACCGATTCCGATCGTGGCGGTCCGGGAACCGGACAACGGACGCGAACAACCAAACGCTTCACCGGTATCGTCATCGTGACCACAAGAAACAACGCTCCTTGCCATCCAACGAAAGAAACCACCACAGGACGAGACCCGACCCAGCAAGCGGGTCGGAAAAAGTGTGCCGCGTTCGCCCGTTAGTACCGGTCGGCTCCACCCCTCGCGGGGCTTCCACCTCCGGCCTATCGAACACGTGTTCCACATGCGGGCTACAGGCGCTCCGGGGAGCGTCAAGGAATCCTAATCTTGGAGCAGGCTTCCCGCTTAGATGCTTTCAGCGGTTATCCCTCCCGAACGTAGCCAACCGGCCATGCCGCTGGCGCGACAACCGGCATACCAGAGGTCCGTCCACCCAGGTCCTCTCGTACTATGGGCAGGCCTCCTCAGGATTCCAACGAGCGCAGAGGATAGAGACCAAACTGTCTCACGACGTTCTGAACCCAGCTCGCGTGCCGCTTTAATCGGCGAACAGCCGAACCCTTGGGACCTGCTCCAGCCCCAGGATGCGACGAGCCGACATCGAGGTGCCAAACCATCCCGTCGATATGGACTCTTGGGAATGATCAGCCTGTTATCCCCGGGGTACCTTTTATCCGTTGAGCGATGCCGCGCCCGTGCGCCGGCACCGGATCACTATCTCCGACTTTCGTCCCTGCCCGAACCGTCGTTCTCGCAGTCAAGCCCGCTTGTGCGATTACACTCGAAACCCGATTGCCAACCGGGCTGAGCGGACCTTTGAGCGCCTCCGTTACTCTTTGGGAGGCAACCGCCCCAGTTAAACTACCCGCCAGGCA
>ERZ791611.157-NODE-157-length-79938-cov-9.789655_pt1 | contig 79938 bp, 80 predicted proteins | sample MGYA00510275_ERZ791611 | MGnify/ENA primary metagenome ERZ791611 (study PRJEB30046, sample SAMN00791912) | human gut metagenome | study: EMG produced TPA metagenomics assembly of the A metagenome-wide association study of gut microbiota in type 2...
ATGCGACTTTCTTATTTTCAATTTCTTCCTTTATCAGACTTCCTACACTTGAAAAGTGCGAACATAAAAATAATTTCATCAATATTCTCCTTTATAAATTTCAATTTGTATAACAGTAGTCTAACACACGTTGTTTAAAAATACTACAGCCAAGCCAATGTCTGTAATTTGCCCTAAAATTTCATTTTATGGAATTTGGACTACTTGATTTTCTAATTGCTTACGCAATTCGTGAAATGTATAATTATACTGTCTTGGTATTAGACACACAAATGTAAATAGGGACTAAATTAATATCTACTACGATTCCCATAGCATCTCTTATTTTACTTGGTAAGGATTCTAATAATTTTTTTGAATTTTCCACACCAATAATTTTACCATTATCATCTATACCAATAAAAAATTTACCACCTTGTGCATTGGCAAACGCACATATACCAACTAAATATTCATCTTTCCAAACTGATTTCCATTCTATATTGTGCTTTTCTTGACTTTCCATAGTTAGCTCCTTATTATTTGGTAAATATAATTTTTCCACTTATATATTCATTATAACATTTCTATTTACAACACATTTATTACTCTTTTATTTCTTTATCGATTTTGCCACATGAACACCACTTGCAAAAGCAAAATGTAAATTGTAACCTCCACAATCACCATCAACATCCAAAGCTTCTCCACAAACATAAATGCCTGGATATTTCTTAAGTTGTAAATTTTCATCTACTTCTTTTAAAGAAACACCACCATGACAAACTTGTGCTTTTTCAATTGACATTGTATCGATGATTTTGAATTCTAAACAACGAGGATCAATATTTTTTTCTTTAAAAATCTGAACGATTTTTTCATGAAAGAATCCTTCCAAACCATAGTGTTGAAATTCTTCTTTTTCAATATCAGGCAATAAATTTAAAATAAGTTTTGGATTTTTTAAATGATCTAAATATCTTGATAATTGCATAATACAAATACCTGATAGACCATAATCTGTAAACATGATTTCTCCTGTTTGTTTTTCAATCAATTGATTTTGATCATAAAGCATTGCAATTCCCTTTACTCTTTGTCCTTTTAAAACTTTAAAAACGGATTTTGTTTTTACTTGAACAAGACTTGGTGTAAATGGAATCATGGAAATATGCATTTTTTCTAACATTTTTAAATTATTTTGTCCTGATAAATGACTGGCTGGTGATCCTGTCGCAATAACTATTTTATCCGCTTGATAATGACCATTCGTCGTAACAATTTCATATGTTTTAGCTTTTTTTATTGCTAGAGCCTCACAATTATCGATATACGATACATTATCCATATTTTTCATTAAAGCATTTTTAACAGATAAACTTGAAAGTGAATATGGATAAACAAGGTTCTTTTCATAACGTAGTTTTAAAGAAAGTTGTTTAAAAAAATTGACGACATCAAATTCTTTAATTAATTTTTCTATTAAAGGGTCTTGATGATTATAGTACTTAATATCCATATTCAAATTTGAAACATTACATCTTCCATTACCGCTAGCAAGTATTTTTCTAGCTGCTTTATTAGATTGTTCCAAGACAATAATATTATATTTATTTGTTTTTACTAATTCATTCATACATGCAAGTCCACTTGCACCTGCTCCAATAATAACAATTGTTTCCATCTTTATCCCTCATTTGCTTTTTCATTATACATGAACAAAACTCGTTTGTCATTTATATTAAACCTTGAAAAACCTCGATGTATTCGCTATAATAACCAAGTATTGAGATTACATACAATTAAGGAGGCTTTTTTATGGGTAGAGCACATGAAGTGCGTAAAGTTGCTATGGCAAAAACTGCTGCAGCAAAAGCAAAATTATATTCTCGTTATGGAAAAGAAATCTATTTAGCTGCTAAAGCTGGTGGTACTGATCCAGATGGTAACTTAGCATTAAGAAGAATTATTGCTAAAGCTAAAAAAGAACAAGTTCCTGCTGACGTTATTAAACGTGCTGTTGATAAAGTAAAAAGTGGAGCTACTGAAGATTATCAAGAAAAAACATTTGAAGGATATGGTCCAAGTGGTTCAACTGTTATTGTTAAATGCTTAACTGATAATATTAATCGTACTATTTCTCAAGTACGTCCTGCATTTACAAAATCTAAAGCTAAATTAGGAAATGAAGGTTCAGTATCTTATTTATATGATACATATTCTATTTTAACTTTTAAAGGATTAGATGAAGAACAAACTTTAGAAGCTTTAATGGAAGGTGAAGCTGATTGTCAAGAAATTGAAACTCATGAAGATGGTTCAATTGAATTAACTGGTGCACCAACTGATTTATATAAAATGAAAGATGCTATTGAAGCAGCTTGTCCTAATGCTGAATTTGATGTAGAAGAAATCGCTACAACACCTCAAGAATATGTATCTCTTGAAGGTGAAGATATGGAATTATTTGAAAGATTAATGAATCTTTTAAATGCTTGTGACGATGTAGATAAAATCTACCATAACGTTGAAAATTATGAAGGAGAATAATTCTCCTTCTTTTTCTTTTCCTGATTATTAATAAGTGATATATTTTATCATATTCAATATTTATTCCTTTTTGTGTAACATAAATATTGTTGTCATTAAAACATATTTCCAATATTTTGTTAAAACTCGAAGTAAAACTATCAATTCGATGTATTGTTCTAATAATATCCGGTCTACTTAAATTAGCAAATTTATTTATATAATTTCTTTTTATATTTTTGCGTTTTTCTTAAAGATTTTTCCTTCATCTTTAAAGAACTGATCTACTAAAAATTCTTTAGTAAGGGTATAAAATTCCCTAATCCTTACGTTACAAAACCTAAATTACTTAAAAGTTATTTTTCAATATAAATTGAAGCTTGTCTAAATAAACCTCGTTAATTCATACATAGTAGTTTTAATTCATTTTGACTTTTTGAAAGATATTTATTATAAAAAATTTCACATAAATAATCATTCTATTTTTTACAACCAAATCAAATATTTTTCATATTTTTTTGCTATTTAATTAAAAATTATTATTTTCAAACAAATAATGCATTTTGATTAATAGAATTGATAACTCCTGAAATTCCTTGCCAAACAGCAATATCATTTCCAAAAAGATCAACAACTGTTCCCTTATCTATAAATGGAGATTCTTGCAAAACAGATAAATCTTTTAAGACACCATTCCTAACAATATATTCTATAATTTGATTAACAAAATATATTTGATTTTCCGATAAATTAGTATCATTCAAGTATAATGAAAAAGCTTCTTTAGCAGAATTCATATCCAAACCAACAATTTCTCTTACAAATTCTCCTAATGGTTTTTCTCCATATTCTGAATAATATTGTTCTTTAGTACCTAATTCACCCCATAAAACATTCTCTAAATTTTTTAAATCATATTTGTTCAAAGGTTTGTTTGTTTTTAATTTTAAAATAACAGGATTATCCATTTCATGTTTTCTTATATAATATTCAACTTTATTACGATAATTTTTTAAATCATCTGATTCCAAATTTGATTCATGCCATTCTCTAGATAAAATATCATCTTCAAAATTAGTATCAAATTTCAAATGTTGCTTTGGTATATATTTTATAAGCTCTCTTAATTTTTTTCTAATATATTCAAATTCATTTATGCCTGCATCTTTCAAATATGTTGTATGTAAAATTTGATTAATAAGTTCCGATTGTTCTTTAATTTCAGGTATATTAGATACTTTTGAAATACGTTTTACCTTTTTTACTAAATCAGTTCTTCCTTTTGTATATTTTTTACCAGCTAAAAATGCTAACTCAATTTCATACATTAAAGCATCAAATCGAACAGCTGTAATTTCATCTTCATCTGGTAAAATTAAATGCGCCAATTCTTGACCAATCATCAAACTGTCTTCATATGACAAAGTAACGTAATTATCAGGATTTGAATATAGATCAACATATTTTAAATGTTGCCGAACAGCAAAGTTGTCTCTATTTAGTTCCTGTACTTTTCCTACCATATAATCTACTAATTCTTTTCTCCATGAAATTAACTCTTCAGTTTGATAAACAATGTCTTGTAATTTATATGCTATTTGAAATTTTAAATTAAAGATTGCGCCTTGAATCGGCAAAGTATTTGATGAAGCATTTCCCTTATTCATTCTAAAAAATTCAAAATTGCCACAAAAATCAAAAATATAGAATATTTTTTTATCACTACCATCCATAAGATACGGACATAATCTAGTACCTCTTCCTATCATTTGCCAAAATTTTGCCTTGCTCATGACTTTTTTAAAGAATACTAAATTTAAAACTTCAGGAACATCAATCCCAGTATCCAACATATCAACTGATATAGCAATTTGAGGTAATTTATTTGGATCAGAAAACTCATCAATTGCTGATTGAGCATAATTAATATAATTATCTATTACTTTTGCATATCCTGCTAAATGAGGATATTCCTTGTTAAATACGTCATAAATTTTTTCAGCATGTTCATGATTCTTAGCAAATATAATTGTTTTTCCTATTTTTTGTCCATAATCTATTTTTAAACCATCTTTAAATAATATTTGTAAAACTTTTTTTATAGTATCATTATTAAATACCCATTTATTCAATGCAGATGAATCTATTTTTTTAGGAAAATTACCATTTTCATCAGTGAAGGTATCTTCATAAATTCGTTTATCTTCATCACTTAATTCATCCCAATTTATGCCTTCTTCCATAAATTTAACTTGTGTTTCTAACGATAAAAAATCTACTAAGTATCCATCTTTAACAGCTTGGCTTAATTCATATCCATAAGTTGGAACACCATTTTCCAGCTCAAAAACATCATAAGTATTTTTATCAATTTCATCTTTTGGTGTTGCTGTTAAACCAATCATAGGTGCATCAAAATAATTAAAAACATCTCGATATTTATTATAAATGGACCTATGTGCTTCATCACATATAATTAAATCAAAATGTCCACATGTAAATAGCTTTTTTCCTTCATCTTTAATAGAATCAATACATCCCATCATTGTTTGATATGTTGAAAATACTGCATGTGCATTATAATTATCTTTTTCTTCCACTAAATTTGTATTAGAAAGATCCTTAAGCATATTGTTAAAACTTCGTTTAGCTTGAGTAACTAAAGAATTTCTATCTGCCAAAAATAATATGTTCTTTATCCATCCATTTTGTAATAAAATATCTACTAATCCAATAACTGTTCTAGTCTTTCCTGAACCAGTAGCCATAACTAATAAAGCTTTTCTTCTATTTCTTTTATCAAAAGATTCACAAACTGCTTTAATAGCAGCTTCTTGATAATACCTTCCTGCTATTTCCTTGTTAACTTGTATGTAATTTAAATGAGATTTCATTCTTCTTAAATTAAAAAGTTTCTCTAAATCTCTTTTTGAATAAATGCTAGAAACTTTTCTTTCAGGATATTGTCCATCATTGATTTTAATTTCAAAACCATTCGTTAAAAATATAACGGGTCTTCTTTTATATTTTTTTTCTAATAAATCAGCATATAATTCTGCTTGTTGTCTTCCTTTTGACACATTAACACATGTCCTTTTTGCCTCTATAATTGCTAAAGGTTTATGAGAATCGTCATATAAAACATAATCCGCGTAACCTACTTCCGACTTATTTGGCATACCTGGCATTTCAACCTCGTTAATCCAATCTTTACCTTCAACCCATCCAGCATCTATAAGCATAGAATCTATATATATTTTTCGAGTTTTATATTCTGATAAATCTAAAGGTTTTGGAACATAATCTCTGTGTTGTTGTTCTCTTCTTAATGTTAATTCTTGTTTTAATGCTTTATTTTCTTCGATAAGGTCATTAAGTTTTATTTCTTTTTCTTCAATTTCAATATTTTTGGACTCTTGGTTAGTTAGAAGACTTTCATCATATTCCTTTGCTTGATAAGATTTTCCATAACAACAAGCTATAAAATCAGTAAAATAAAATAAATTTTTTAAACATAATTTTGCTGCATTTTCTGATATCTTATTTGAAGTATGAGCAGCATCATTTCCATATCTACGAATTAAATCTAATCTTCTCCATAAATCAACACCAATAATATCTCTAAACTCATCAGTATGCATCAAACTATAAAGAGAGTCTTGATAAGGAACTTCTAAATCATTATCAACAGAATACATCCATTTAATAGCCATTTCCAAAGCACGCCGACAATTAAAAACACAAGTGCCAATATCAATGTTAAATACTTTTTCTGCCGTAATAGCTATATTAACAAAGCTTTCAAATTCCTTTTCACTTTTCAAATAATCAAAGTTTGTCATAATAGACCCTCCTTTATCATACTTTTAATTATAAATCTTGATTTATCGACTTCTTTTACAAAGTCTGCAAACTGATTTTGAAGTTCAAGTGGTGGTAATTGAATTTTTTTACTTCCTATAACTTTCATAGATGGTAAATGTACCAAGCAAGCATTTCTAGCTTCAGAAATTAATTGTGGTAATAAACATAAATTCCAAACATATTCAAAATACTGATCTGTTATCAGACTATAATTTAATTTTAATTTTAGTAAAGAAGAACTGATAACTCCTTTTTCCATATTTTTACTTAATTTTAATAGCTTACCCAATGTTCCATCACATGTAATAATATATTCATTAGGAAATACTTCAAATTTATACATTTTGTCATCATAATATTCCTTTGAAATATAATAATCACCTAAGTTTTCATTTTTTTGAATAGCATTTATTTGTATATAAACCTTAATGGTATTCTCATTTTTAGGTACATATAACGATTTTTTCATATCACTTCCAAACGGACCTCTTAAAGAATGCTCTACACATTCAGAAAATAAAACATTTGGATAGTTATTATTACTTCTTACGTCCCCAAACAGCTCGACAAATCGGGCTTTAACTAATTCATCTAACAAATCCATTTCTTTCTTTTGTTTTTCTATAATTTTTTCGATTATCTTTAGTTTATTAATAATTTGACATTGGATTTCGAATGAAAATAAATCAAATTCTTCATTTTTGTAATCTTTAAAATAAATATGCGGTATCGTTGCACCAGAATAATATTTTTCAAGATGTTTTGCTTTTATCAAATAATATAAATATTCTGGTAATATATTATCTTTAGGTAATAAATATTGCATCGTTCCTATAATCGATGAATTAGATGGTAATAACATCGCACGTCCTATTCCTGCTCCATCTTTTACTACTGCAACATATGGTTTTGATTGTTTAAAAGAATCAATACTACCTAAATAGCCCGCTGCGCCATATACAGGATATATACCATTTTTACCAACAACATCCGATTGTTTTAAATTAGAAGAACCTTTCATACATACATCTTCAATTTTAACTCTCATCATCCCTACAAATCCAAATTTAGCATTTGGATTTAACTCCTTCCTAGTCTTCTAGTAAAGACTGTAATTCCTTAATACATTTATCAATTTCTTGATTCAAACTTGCAATATCACCAAGTATTTCTTTACTTGGTCTATATTCTATTTTTTCATAAATAACTTCTTTATATTTATTAATTGATAAATCATAGTCATTTTCTTTGATTTCTTCTATTGGAACAAAGAAACTTTGTTCTGTTCTTTTTCTATCAACTTCTTTATCTAAATTATTAAATCTTTCTATAATATCTGGTATATCATTTTCTTTAACTTCTAAACGTTTATCATCTAATGAAAAACCATCAGCTTTCATATCATAAAACCAAACATTATCAGTTCCACCATGACCTGTTTTAGTAAAAATCAAAATTCCAGTAGAAACTCCTGCATAAGGCTTAAAGACTCCTGAAGGCATTGAAATAACAGCTTCTAATCTATTATCTTCAATTATTGTCTTTCTTATTGCTTTATGTGCTTTACTTGAACCAAATAATACACCGTCTGGAACAATACATGCACATCTTCCACCAGTTTTTAACATTCTTATAAATAATGCTAAAAATAGTAGTTCTGTTTTCTTTGTTTTAGCAACTTTTAATAAATTAGCTGATACTAAATCATAATCTAATGTTCCTTTAAAAGGTGGATTTGCTAAAATTAGTGAATATTTTTCATTATCACTATTTTGATCAGATAAGCTATCCCTATATTCAATATTAGGTGATTCAACTCCATGAGTCATCATATTCATAGCTCCAATACGCAACATTGTTCTATCCATATCAAATCCATGGAACATATGATTCATATAATGATCTCTTTTTTGTCTATTCATAAGAATGTCATTTTTGTAATTTTCTCTTAAGTAATCACTTGCTGTAACTAAAAATCCGCTAGTACCGCATGCAGGATCACAAATTAATTCATCTGGTGTTGGTTTCATTAAATCAACCATCATTCTTATAATGTGTCTAGGTGTTCTAAATTGTCCATTTCTCCCCGCAGTAGCAATTTTACTAAGTAAATATTCGTAAACATCTCCTCGAATATCTACGTTTTTTTCTTTACTACTAATATTTTTCTCCTCTTTGTCCATTAATTCATAAATCTCATCCAAAGAATCAATTACTTTAGATAAGACTAATGGTGTTGGAAGTTTAAATATTGCATCGCTCATATATTTTGAATACGCACTATCTTTGTCATCATGTAAATCTTTTATAAAAGGAAAAACCCACTCCTGCATAATTTCATATTGCTTATTAGCTGGATAATCCCTAAAAATAGACCATTTCAATTGTTTCCCTTCAATTGATCTTTCGCCAATATATATTTTCTCTGAAAATATACTTTTAAAAGTCAAACCTAACATCGAGCTTTCTTTTTCTCGTTTATTATCACTAGTATCCAATTCTTTTATAAACATAAGATAGGTAATTTGTTCAATTACTTCTAATGGATTTGTTAATCCACCAGCAGCAAATATATCCCATAAGGAATCAATTTTATTTTTTATTTCACCAGTTATCATTATTTTTTCTCCCTTAACTTATTAAAAATAACTTAAAATAGTATTCACCTTATCTTATTCAATGATTTCGTGTGTTTCTTAATAAAATAAAGTAAATAACTCGTAGTTATATACAAATTATAACATTATTTCTTTTAAGTTTGTCACATATTTATACTTTTACAATTTGAACATCTATTTTTTATATATTCTTTCTTCAATTTCACCAATATTAGTAAATGAATCTATAATTTAAATTATAAAAAAGGATTGATCTCATCTACTTATAAGTATCAATCCTTAGATTACATTTTATAGCTCAACTGTTTCATCAGTTTTTTATAATTTTACTAACAACTTTTATCCCATGACATTTGCCAAAATGCAAGTTCATATCTTGAACATGCTACAAAGATATCAATAAGATGTTGAATTTGTTTTTCTGTATAATCTTTAGTAAGTTGATTCATTGTTTCTATTAAAATAATATTACCACTAGCATATTCATTAGAAGCATAGCCTTTGATCCAATCCCCATAAAATTCATCATTGATTGAATTTGGATTATTTTCAACAATCTTTTTCGCAATAACTTCATAACTATAAGCACAAGATAATATAGCTGCCAAGATTTCTACTTCTCCTTCTTCATAGGCAACACGTAGCATATAAGAGGTATAAGATAAATTATCAAGTGATGGTTTCATATCATCTATTTCTTCTTGTCTTACATTAAATTTTCCCATATAACCACTATGAACATCTAATTCACCATTCATTACAGCAATATATTTAGCAAAAAGATTTGCTGTTTCTAAAGTTTTTGCTTTAGCAACTCCAATCGCAAAAACTTTAGCGTATTCTTTTAAATAAAGATAATCTTGCATAATATAATATTTAAATTTATCTTTAGCTAATGAACCATCTTGTATTCCTTTAACAAAAGGATGTTCATTATAAGATTTCCATAGTTCTTTTGTTGCTTCTAACATCTTATCTGTTGTTTTCATAATCTTCCTCTTTTCATTATTTTAGAGTAATCACATATCTAGTTAGATTTTTTTATATTGAGATCCTTCTTGTAATTGCTTAGGAGTCATATTATAAATAGCATCAATAATATAATTTCGATAACTTGCATTACCATCTAATGGTGTTAATCTTTCATGTGCGATTTCTCCAGCAAGACCCATGGCACATACTGCAGCAACTGTTGCTTCAAGTAAATAATCAGGATTTGCGGAAATAAACGAAGCCGTAAGTGCTGATAATTGACATCCTGTTCCTGTAATCGAAGACATCATTTCATGACCATTATAAATTGCATAAGCAATATTTTCATTGCATACTAAGTCAATAGCCCCTGTAATAGCGATAACTGCCCCTGTTTTTTTAGAAAACTCTTGAGCAAAACTGACAACTTCATGGATATTTTCTGCTGTCACTTTATCTGCAAGATTAGCATCAACACCCTTCGTTGTACCACTTCCTAAAGCTAAAGTTTTGATTTCTGAAATATTTCCACGAATAACTGAAAACTGAATTTCTTTTAATAATTTTAAAGCTGTTTGAGTTCTTAATGTAGATGCTCCAACTCCTACAGGATCTAATACAACTGGATGATGAAGTTCATTAGCTTTTTTCCCAGCAATGACCATTGATTCAATCGTTCGCGTATTAAGTGTTCCAATATTAATATTAAGTCCTGTACAAATCGAAGTAATTTCAGCAACTTCTTTTTGATCATCTGCCATAATTGGTGATGCTCCACATGCAAGAACGACATTAGCACAATCATTGACTGTAACATAATTTGTAATATTGTGAATGAGTGGACTTTTTTCTCTAACATTTTTTAACATTTCTTCTAACATATTTTCTCTCCTTGTTTTTTACAAGTTATTTCATAAATATGAAGATGACCAAACTTACCCATCATCAAAAACATAAACTTCGTTTATGAAATAACTTTATGGTAGTTCGGTCGATACTTTGTGGTATCCTCTCACGCTGGAACACAGCTTCCCTTCGCTTAATACAAGATTCAAGGCGCTCCCCTTCAATCCGCCACATATGTGGATACTTCTTTTTAAATAAAAAACAGGAGACATGCTCCTGTAAAAAAATCGAAATGTTGACTTCCTACGATGGCATTATCCATATCAGGTTAAAGGGTCGAAGTTTGATGACTTCCTCTCAGCCTGCCTACAAGCTCCCCTGTTTCTATTTACATATTTAATGATACTCTTTATTTTTTTAAATACAAGTTTTATTCAATTTCTTCAATTTCATATTTACCTAAATAAATTAAAATATTATTCATAATAATATCAATGGCCCAATAAAAGATAACAAAGATTGCAAGTCCAACAATAAATGCATATCTTAAAATTGTTACCATATATAAAGCCGGTATAAAGGCAATCACAATAGGAATAAATCCTACTACTGAAGGAAAATGGATTTGATAAATACTATGACATTCTTTACATTCTTGTCTACCCTTATAAGCAAAAGCAGAATCTTTTATTTCATGACTACAATGATAACATCTCATTATAATGTACAAATCATGACTGTCATTGTTCCATCAAAATCAACTTCTTTTTGATCTGAACATACAACAAAATGATCTCCTTTTTTAACTTCTTTTCCTTCTACTGTTCCTTGCCCTTCAATGATTGATACAAGTTGGAATGGTTTATCATTCTTTACTTTATTATAGCCTGTCATATCATATTTATTTAATGTTAAATAGTTAGATGATACGAGTTCTTTTCTTGTTCCATTTTCTATTGTTTCTTCTACTTGTTTAGCTAGATCATATGGTTTATAAGGCACTGTTGTCACATCGATGGATTGTTTTACATGAAGTTGTCTTTCATTTCCATCTTTATCTTTTCGATGATAATCATAAACACGGTATGTGATATCTGATGATTGCTGTGCTTCATAGATCAATGAACCTTTACAGATAGCATGAATTGTTCCACTTGGAATATAAAAGAAATCTCCTTTTTTGATATCAAACTTATTTAATAAATGATCATAATCATCATTTTCAATAGCTTTTACAAGTTCTTCTTTGGTTTTAGCATGATGTCCCATGACCATCTTTGTATCTTCTTTACAATCTAATACATACCAACATTCTGTCTTTCCTAATGAATTTTCATGAAGAGCTGCATATTCATCATTTGGATGAACTTGTACAGATAAATCATTACAAGCATCGATGATCTTTACAAGCAATGGAAATTGTTTATCTTTGATATTTCCAAAAAGTTCACGATGTTCATCAAAAACTTTTGAAAGTGTTTGTCCTTTGAATTCTCCTTCTTTGATTTTATTATCACCATTTGGATGTGCTGAAGGTGCCCAGCATTCTCCTGTTTGATCACTTGGAATAGCATAACCATACTTTTCTTTAAGTTGGTTTCCTCCCCAAATCATTTCTTTAAATACAGGTTCTACCCATAAAATATGTCCCATTTTTACTTTCCTCCATTTATTAATTTTAAAACCTCTGTTACTTCATTTTCACTATAAACTGCAATTCCTTTTTCTTTTAACATCTGTACAAAAATACCATCACCTTCAACAAGTTGATGTGAAAATGTTCCATCATAAATATGATTTTTTCCACAGCTTGGACTTTTAGCTTTTAAAACAACTATTTTAATATTTTTTTCTAAACATTTATCTAAAGCAATTTTAGCACCTTGTGTATATTCTTTTGTACGATCAATTCCTTTTTGATCAATCACTTTTTCTCCAGTAACTTCACAAGGTGTTCTAGGAATTGGTAAACCACCTAAGATTTCTGGACAAAGTGGTAACGCTAAACCTTGATCATAAAGTTCCTTTATTTCCTTACAAAGATTATTCTTTCCAGCATATGTACAATTTTCACCAATTAAACATCTCGATACTGCAATCATTTTAGAATATCCTTAATATCACTTGGTTTAGAAACAGTATAAGTTGCTCCAGCTTGAACAAGTTCTTCTTTTCCTCTAAAGCCCCATTCACACCCTACAGATTTAATTTTAGCATTGATGGCTGTTTCAATATCTACATTACTATCACCAATCATCAATGTTTCATTTTTATTACTTTCCATTAACTGCATAGCTAGTTGTACTAAACAAGGATGTGGTTTTTTTGGTTGATAAACCGTATTTCCGAAAACATACATAAATTTATTAGGAAATAAATGATTTACAATTGTTACTGCATTTACTTTTGGTTTATTCGTTACAACTGCTAATTTATACCCTTGATGATAAAGTTCATCAATTAATTCTTTCATTCCTGAATAAGGTTTTGTATGTTTTAAACAATTTTCTTTATAAATTTCATCAAAACGTGCACGATATTTTCTCACATCTTTTTTATATTTTTCAGGTAAAGCACGCTCTATTAATTTATCAACACCATTTCCTACAAATTGTTTATATGTATCTAAATCATAGGTAGGAAAATGATTTTCTTCCATTAATATATTTGTAGATAAAGCTAAATCTTCTATTGAATCTACAAGTGTTCCATCTAAATCAAAAATCAACGTATTATACATAGACTTCCCCTTTCACTTTATCTAGATTATAGCACAACTTCTATTTATTGTTTATTAGTTTTTGTTATGTTAGAATAGTTCTTGAGGTGAAATTATGAAACAACAAAAAGATGTTTTCATGACATTATTAACAGGTTTAGGAGCAGCATTAGGAATCATTACATATTTTTTATGTACATTCCTTTTCCATAAATATGAAACAATTGGTGCTTTATCTATCTTTGGTTTAGCCATGATTTTCAGAGTAATTGGTTATTTTTTTGATAAAATGCTTGCTAAAAAGTAGATTCATGCGAATCTACTTTTCTTTAGTATATATTATTTGACATTCTGCTTTTTCTATCTTTTCTCGATAAGTATCAGGTAACCAATCAACAACAAGAACATCAATATCTTGAAAAGCTAAAGCTTTATAAGAACTTTTTTTATTAAATTTACTATGATCTACAACTAAGCAAACTTTTTGACTTCGACTTGCTACCTTTTTTTTAATCATAGCATCTTCAAATTCTTCAACATAAATACCATCTTCCATCACAGCTGCTGCTGCTACATAAGCTAAATCAAAATAAATTTGATCAATCATATTCAACGTTTGACTTCCATACATATAACGATTCTTTTTAAAGTAAGTTCCACCAATCATCTGACATAAACAATGATTCGATAATATTTCAATATTATCTAAAGAATGAGTATAAGCTTCTATATTACCTTCTACATATTGACATAAAGCAGCCACCGTTGTTGAAGTATCAAAAAAGATTACTTTATTGTTTTCACTCAAAGAAACAGCTATTTTTCCAATTTCATTTTTTATCTCTTCATTTTCTTGTTTTCTTGTTTGATAACTTCCAATTTGATGTACATCATTTAATGTAATACCACCATGTGTTCTAACTGCCAAATTTTCATTTACAAGACGAACAATATCTCTTCTTGCTGTATCTCTAGAAATATGAAATTGATCCATAATTTCTTGATTGGTCATTGTCTTTTTAGCTTTTAATATTTCTAATATTTTATAAATTCTTTCTTCTTGATACACCTTATTCACCTACTAAATTATCTAATGCATAAACGATTCCATCTTCATCATTAGAAAGCGTATGTGTTGGAATACTTTCTAAAACACCTTGCGCTCCATTAGCCATCGCAAATCCTTTTCCTGTTAAAAGAAGCATATCTAAATCATTATAGTTATCTCCAAAAGAAACTGTTTGATGAAGACCTATTTTCATTTTATCACATAAAAATTGAATTGCACTGGATTTTGATACCGATTCATCCATAATTTCTAAATAAGTATCTTTTGATTTATAAATCTTTAAACCACTAAATTTTTCTTTTAAGCTCATTTCTAAACGATCAACAATTCCTGCTTCAGCAATCACTAATAGTTTATGAACCTTTTTAATTCCATTTAAATCCAATTTTTCAGGTTTCAACCCTGTAATAATGCTTTCCTCTTCAATTCCTTCATCTATTTCATCGACCATCCAATGATTCTCAACATAAAAATTAACAGGAATTTGATAATAATATTTAATATATTTATAAAGTCTTTTCGCCATTTCTACTGAAAATCCTTTTGAATAGATTACTTTTTGATTTTCATCTAAAATCAAACCTCCACTATAACTTACCATTGGTGCCTTTATTTGTAATTCATCTAAAAAATAATGCATTCCTTTAGGCATTCTCGCTGAAACAAGAACAAAAGGAATATTTTGTATAGCTAACTGTTGTACTTTCTTTTTTGTTTTTTCACTTATTTGATGTTTTGAATTCAATAATGTTCCATCAATATCACTAAATACGCATTTATAAGCCATATTTCTCACCTCTTGCTTATATTATACGTATATATAAGTATATGTCAATGTATCTACTTATATATACGTATAATAATTAAGCATATATAAGTAAAAAAAGTAGGTTTACCTACTTTTTACGATTTCTTTGTTGACATCTTTTTTTACGTCTTTGTTTAATCATGATTTTTCTTACTAATAATAAAACCACAAGAATGATGACAACTGCCATTACACATGGTAAAACAACATTCTTCATTTTTCTCATAAAAACAACAGAACCACTTTCATCTACTGCTTGTGTTGTATTAAGTGAAATTGTTTCTAATTTAGTATCTCGATAATAAACATCCATTGTTCCTGCTTTTTGATCTTTTTTAACAGGAGCTGTTAAATCTTTTAAATGATATTTATATTTTATATCAGATGGATTGTAATTATTTGGTAAAACAGCTTCGATATCTTTTTCTGTGATGACATCAACTTTATTTGTTTGACCATTTTTTATTTTAACAGAATTCATTTTTGTATCTTTTTTAATAATATTCGCAACTGAATAATGATCTTTTACATAATTACCTAAAGCAAGGGTATCATTTACGGTACAATGATTATAGCCATCACTATTTTTAGAAAAGCCAACAACACAAACATAATGATGATCATTGATATTCAATAAACTTGATAAAGTACTTTGAGCTTTGCTTGTATAACCACTTTTGCATCCTTCAATCATTGATGTATCAATATGGTCTCTTTTACTTTTATAAATAACTTTTTTGACCCATTGATGTTGACCATCACTTGACGTATATTGATATCTATCAAAGACTTCAACAAATTTTTTATTCTTTAAAGCATATTGGGTAATTTTAGCCATATCATATGCCGTTGTATAATGATCATCATCATGAATTCCTGTTGTATTTACAAAATGAGAATCTTTTAATCCTAATTTTTTTACCAGTTGATTCATTTTTTCAACGAACTTTTCTTGACTACCACACGTATTATTAGCTAGAGCACGACAAGCATCTGCACCTGAAGGTAACATTGCTCCCATCAACATATCTCTATAAGTGACAACTTCTCCGACAGTAAAGTCTGCAGAAGTAGCTCCTGTTTCCCAAACTGTATCGATATCACTTTGAGTAATCGTAGCTGTTTTATCTAGGTCATCTAACATTTCAATAGCAACAATACATGTTAAAATTTTTGTAATACTTGCTGGATACATTTTATCATGGGCATTTTTATTGTATAAAACTTGTCCGGTATCTTTATCGATGACAATTCCATATTGTCCTATAATATTGACTTCTTCCCCTTCAGCGAAAACTGGTACGAATGATGTAAAAATCATCATCAATGATAAAGTTATTGTAAATAATTTTTTAATCATTGTTTTCCTCCCCCTATGTAAAAAAGATAACTTTGTTTCTGATATCAAAACCGAAATAAAAATAATCATAAATCCTAATCCAATTTGAAGTGTCATTATTTCTTGTCCAAATAATATGGAAAAGAAAACTCCAAAAACAGATTCTAAGCTTAATAATAACGCTGCTATATTTTCATTAACAAATTTTTGTCCCACATTTTGAAATAAATAACATAATGTAGTTGCAAAAAATGCCAGATATAAGATTTGAAGATAAATACTTGAATCAATATGGAAAACAACTGAAATATCTTCAAATAAAGAGGCTGCTATAAATGAAAAAATAGAAGCAAATGCAAATTGTAAGGCAGTAATAATAATTGGAGATGTCTTTTTCATTGCTTTTTCACACACAATAATATGAACAGCATATAAAAAACCACCAATCAAAGTATAAAGATCACCTAAATTCACCTTTAAGGAACTATCTAAAGAAACAAAACCAACTCCAATAAAACAAAGGATAGCCGCAAATATTTGTGCTTTATCGGGTTTCTTTTTAAAATAAAGCCAACTTAATAAAGGAACAATCGTACAATAAACGGCTGTTAAAAAAGCATTTTTACCAGGTGTTGTCAATTGCAAACCAAATGTTTGAATTGAAAAAGCACTAAATAAGGCTAGACCTGCTAAAAAACCACCTAATAGATCTTGTTTTTTGATTTTTTTTATTTTATTAAAAAATAAAATAGAAATGAAAATTGTACTTAACACAAAACGTATACATAATAGCGTAAATGGAGAAATAAAATCCACAGCATTTTTCATAACAATAAAAGAACTTCCCCAAATAAGAGCAGACATTAATAGCATACATTTCCCTAATATTTCTTTTTTCATATACTCCCTCACCTACAATCTCGTAAATAATAACACAGTTCGCTTTATTTTTCATTACAAAATTGTTTTTTAAAAAGAAAAGGATGTATCTTTCGATACATCCTGTTATCTGCTATTCAGCTACACGATGAGCTACACTTGCACAACGTGAACATAATTCACCATTCATTTCATCTTCATCGAAATAGTTCCAACATCTTGGACATTGTACACCGTTGAATTTTTCAACTTTAATGTAGCTAGTTTCATATTCTTCTAAAGTTGTATCATCAACTAATTCAACTTTAGCCACAATAAATAATTGTTTTAAATCATCTTCTAAGTTAGCGATATCTTTATATTCATCTTTTAAAGATAATGTTACTTTTGTTTCCATGTTCGATTTAATTAATTTTTCATTTCTTAAACCTTCCATAGATTTTAAAACATCTTTTCTTACTTCCATAAATTTAGAGAAATAAGCTAAAACTTCTTCTTCATTTTCAATATCAAATAATTCATATTTTGGTTCTAAGAAGATAGATTCTGCTTTATTTTCATCACAATGGAAATGATCATGTAATTCTTCAGCAGTAAATACAAGTACTGTTGATAATAATTTCATCATTGTTTTAGCATGATGATATAAAACAGTTTGAACTTGTCTTCTACGTGGAGAATTTGCATCTTCAATGTATAAGATATCTTTTGTGAAATCCATATAGAATGAACTTAAAGTATTTGTAAAGTAATTTAAGATTTCTTGGTTAGCTGTAGCAAAGTCATAATTTGCATAAGCTTCATCATAAGCTTTCATTAATTCATTTAATTTAGCTAACATATATTGATCAACACCAGGTAAATCTTTGATTTCTACTAAATCACTTGCTTTGAAATCATTTAAGTTACCTAAAACGAATCTCATTGTATTACGGATTTTACGATAACCTTCAGCAACTTGTTTCATGATTTCATCAGAAATACGAACATCTTGTTGATAAGCAACAGAAGTAGCCCATAATCTTACGATATCAGCACCATATTGGTTAACAAGTTTAATAGGATCTACTGTATTTCCTAATGACTTAGACATTTTATTTCCTTTACCATCTAATACGAAACCATGTGATAAGACAGTTTTATAAGGAGCTTTACCATGAGCAGCAACACCGATAATTAATGATGAGTTGAACCATCCACGATATTGGTCACTACCTTCAAAATAAAGATCTACTGGATAATTAAATCCTCTTTCTACCATCACACCTGTATGTGAACTTCCTGAGTCAAACCATACATCCATGATATCTTTTTCTTTTTTGAAGATACCATTTGGTGAATGTTCATTTGTATATCCTTCAGGTAATAAATCTTTTTCATCTCTTTCAAACCAAACATTTGAACCATGTTCTCTAAATAATTCAGAAATATGATCAAATACTTCTTGTTCAATAATTGGAGTTCCATCTTCACAATAGAAAATAGGAATTGGTACACCCCAAGTACGTTGACGTGAAATACACCAGTCTCCACGATCTCTAATCATGTTATAGATTCTGATGTGTCCCCATTCATTTAACCAGTTAACATTATCAATTTCACTTAATAATTTATCTCTGATTTTATCTAATGAACAGAACCATTGATCAGTTGCTCTAAAGATAATAGGTTTTTTAGTACGCCAATCATGTGGGTAACTGTGTGTGATGAATTCAAGTTTTAATAAAGCTCCAATTTCATCTAATTTCATAGTTACTGTTTTATTAGCGTCATCAACATATTGACCAGCTAACCATTCACCACAATCTTCCATCATACAACCATGTTCATCAACGTTACAATAAGCTGGTAAGTTATATTTTTGACCTACAAAGAAGTCGTCTGCCCCAAATCCAGGTGCAGTATGAACACATCCAGTACCAGAATCAGCTGTTACGTGATCTCCTAAGATAACTAATGATTCTCTATCATATAATGGATGTTGGCATGTAATGTATTCTAATTCAGATCCTTTATAATGATTAACAACTTTGTAATCTGTGATTTCAAATTTAGCCATTAATTCATCAACTAAAGTATCTAAGACAATTAATTTTCCTTTTTCTGTTTCAACTAATGCATAGTTATAAGAAGCATTTAAGCAGATTGCTAAGTTAGCAGGAATTGTCCAAGGAGTTGTTGTCCAAATAACAAAGTTAACATCATTATCTAAGACTCCTTTACCATCTTTAACTTGGAATTTAACAAAGATAGTTGGTGATTTGATATCATGATATTCAACTTCAGCTTCTGCTAAAGCAGATTCACTTGATGGTGACCAGTAAACTGGTTTTAATCCTTTGAAAATTAATCCATCCATTGCCATTTTAGCAAAAACTTCAATTTGTCTTGCTTCAAATTCATGTTGTAATGTTAAATATGGATGTTTATAATCCGCAAATGTTCCCATACGAATTAATTGAGACATTTGTTTATTTACTTGTTCATGTGCATAAGCTTCACATTTTTCTCTAAACTTAGCTGTAGGCATTTCTTTACGATTAACACCTAATTTTTGAATAGCATTTTCAATCGGTAAACCATGAGTATCCCATCCAGGAATATATGGTGTATAGAAACCATTCATATTTTTATAACGACAAATAACGTCTTTGATGACTTTGTTTAACATATGCCCCATGTGCATATTTCCATTAGCATATGGAGGACCATCATGGAAGACAAAGCTGTCTTTTCCTTCGTTTTGTTGGATAACTTTGTTATACATGTCGTTTTCTTGCCAACGTTCTACATACTTAGGTTCTTTTTTTGGTAAGTTTCCACGCATTTCAAAGTCAGTTTTTGGCATTAATAATGTGTCTTTGTAATTCATTTCTTTCTTTCCTCTCTTAAAAAATAAAAAACACATCATCCTAAGGACGATGTGATCGCGGTACCACCTTAATTCGTATTTACATACGCTCTTGAAATCTTAACGCGATTAACGTCTCCTCCTACTTAATTCAAAGGGCTACTCCAGAGTGATACATTATAATCTTTGTTACTGATTTACACCAGCCATCAGCTCTCTTAAAACTCTAATTATAAACTGTCTCCTTCATCGTATTTATCTTCATTAATTAAATTATAAACTTCAGATTGATCAATAGACTCAAGGATATCTTTTGACATTTTTTCCACTGAAGCTCTAAATTTAACAGCTTGCGCTTTAAAGTCACTCATCTCACCAGAAAGTGAACGAACATACTCAAGCGATTCGCTCAGTATCATATTAGCATTCTTTTTCGCTTTGTCAATAAGTTCGCTTGCTTCTTTTAATGCAAGACGTGCAATTTCTTCATTTGTTTGTTCTTGGATGTTTACACGATGCTGTAATAATGATTTTTGATGTTCTAATTGTTGATAATCTTCTTGTAATTTTTTAATTTGATCATTCAACTGTTTTATTTCATTATCTTTTTCATTGATCAATTCATCAACTTGTGACTTATTATAACCAAATACTTGTTTTTTCAATGACATCATGTTCACTCCCTACTTATAAAAATACCCTTCAACCACATAATTATCAGAGCGTGTTTGTTTATTACAATCAATAAACATCACTCTACCATGTTTTTTGAATGATATTATGTCTTTATTATTACATAAATAATTTATTTGTTCAACCGGTTTATGATTAACTTTTACATGACCAGCACGAATAAATTCTGCTGCTTTTTGTCTTGAAATTTTATAAAAAGAAGAAATGATCTTATCTAATCGAAATGAAGATACAATAAATGATTTTACTAAATAATCATTTTTTACTTCTATTTCTTCATCCCATTCAACAAACTTTACTTTACTTCTTTTAATCATTGATAAATGATCTTTTAAATATTCATAAATATGTCGATCAACAGCTAAATAAAAATCTTTGTCTTTTTCAACAATATCTCCAAATAACTCTCTTTTAATTCCTAAAGACATTAAAGCACCTAAAATATCTCGATGTGTTAATTTTTCAAAATTTTTTGCATAAATAATCTTACAAACAACGATTTCAAAATCTTCCTTTTCTATTTCATAAAAATAAGGAGCAATAATTATTCTTTGACTTTCACTATGAATAAAACCACCATTTTCTAAAACTTGAACTTCATCTTGATGCCCAATAACACTTTTAACAATTGATTGATGATACGGATCTAAAAATTGCGTTAAAATAAGTCTTTGTTTATATTGTACTTGATCCAAATAATCAAGTACCTTTTTTACAAAGACTTCTTCCCCTTTAAAATGTTCAAACATAACTTAAAAAAGTATGGAAACCATACTTTTTAATCTTCTTGTTCATCTTCATCTAGATCAATTGTTCCTGCAACAGAAATATTACGAGGTGTACATAAGAAAATTTTTGGTCCTATTCTTTGAATGTCACCTTCAATAGCGTAAATAACACCACTTAAGAAATCAACAACACGTTTAGCTTGATCTTTTTGTAAACGATGTAAATTAACAACTGTTGCTTTTTTTGTTTTTAAATAATTTGCAATATCTTGAGTTTCTCCAAATGAACGTGGTTCAAATAAAACTAAATGACTATCTTTATTCATATTTAATGATTTCACAGCTTCGCTTGTTTTAGAAAGTTTTGCTTGTTCAAATAAGCTTGTTTTAGGTACAGTATCAACCTCTACAGCATCATAATCTTCAGCAATATCTTCTCCATCCCCATCTTCATCGAAAAACCATTTTTTTACTTTTTCACCGTAACCCATGAAGTCATCCTCCTTTTATTTCCTCAATATTATACCATACATTTATTGATTATCAAAGGTATCAACAAGGAAATCTAGCTAAACCTGTTCAATATTCACTAAAATCACATCGCCTTTTAAAGAAATCACACATTCAATCGGAATAACTAAGACAGGAGGCTCTTTAAAAAAACAAAAAAAATGAAAAAAATTCATTTTTTCGACAATTAAAGCACGTATACATTTTTGACACCAATCTAATTCAATATCCGCAATATACCCTATTTTTTTACCATCATAAACATTAATCACATCTTTTGATTGTAATGATACAAATCTCATACGATCACCCCTATAAAATATGCTTTAGACTAATTTTTTATGTAATTTTTCTAAAGCTTTTTTTTCAATTCGAGAAATTTGCGCTTGTGATACAAAAAGCTCATCTGCTATTTCACATTGCGAATAACCCTGATAGTATCTTTCTTGAATTACTTTCTTTTCTCTTTGATTTAAACAATCAAAGGCATTTTTTAAATCAAGGTGATCATGATAATGTTTCAATGTTTCTGGATCAAGTGAGACAATATCTGATAATGATAATTCATTTTGATTATCATTTCCTACAACATCTTGGAAAGAAGCAATGCTTTGAGTAGATTGCATTGCTTCTATAATATTTTGTTTTTCAATATTTAAATTTTGTGATAATTCTTGAATCGTTGGTTCTCTTTGATATTGATTTAAATATTTTTCCTTTTCTTTTAAAATAGCGTAAGCTAAATCCTTGATTGGTCTAGAAATCTTAACTTGTGTATTATCTCTTAAATAACGTTTGCAACGGTGTACAAAGGGAACATAATAAAAAACTTAATAATGGACTGCCAATCTTACACAAAGTACCGCCCAAACGAGACTACGGGCGGTATTTTTGTATCATGGCGGAGAAAGGAGGAACTTCCCACGGGGGCTTGACTGAAAAGTTGAGCCCCTTTTTTCATGCAAAAAAACAGGAGGTAAATGCTTATGGCAGATGATAAAACCACAAAAACGCCGGAACAGCCGGTAACGGATAGCGGGCCGGGTAAGGAAACGCCTCCCGCTCCCCCAAAAGAGCCGGAGAAGGTTTCCGTTTCCCCGGAGCCGGAAAAAAAGACGGAACCTGAGGTAAAGAACCCACAGGTTTCTGTCTATAACTTCGCTGAAATTATGAAGGAAAAGAAAGCCGAGGAACGGGCGGCAGCTCCCGGCGGGGAAAAGCCTGACCCGGCAAAAACGGAAAAACCGGAAAAGCAGCCGGAGGCTCCGAAGAAAGCGGAGGAAAAACCCAAAGAGCCGGAACAGCCGAAGCGCCGGGGCCGTCCCCCGAAAGCAGATAAGGACAAGGCCGCAGCCCCGAAGCCCAAAGCCCCCGCACAGAAACCGGAAAAGGCGGTCAAAAAGGAACCGGAGAAAAAAGCAGCTCCAACGGTACAGACCGCTTCCGCTCCGAAGGGACCCGAGAAGCCGAAGGATGCACCACGCCGGGGCAAGGAGCAGATTGTCTATATCAAGCTGAACGAGCTCCACGCCTTCAAGAACCATCCCTTTGAAGTCCGAGACGATGAAGAAATGCGGGCTATGGTGTCCAGCGTCAAGGACAAGGGCGTTACCCAGCCTGCTATCGTCCGTCCCCGTGAGGATGGCGGCTATGAGATCGTGTCCGGTCACCGCCGCCAGAAGGCCAGCGAGCTTGCCGGATATGCGGATATGCCCTGTATTGTTCGCAATCTGACGGACGATGAAGCCATCACGCAGATGGTCGAGGACAATCTCAACCAGCGTGAAGAAATCCTCCCCAGTGAGCGGGCCAAAGCCTTGAAAATGCAGCTTGAGGCCATCAAGCACCAGGGCTCCCGCACTTCGGGCCAGATTGACCCGAAGGACGCAGGAAAACGCTCCAACGAAATTGTAGCCGAGCGCAATAAGATGGCGGTCAAGCAGGTGCAGCGGTATATCCGGCTCAATGAGCTGGTTCCCGACCTGATGAAGCTGATGGATGAAAAAAAGCTGGGCTTTACTACGGCGGTGGAGCTTTCCTATATCGGCAAAAAGAACCAGAACTATATCGCCGTTGCCATTGACAGCCAGCAGTCCTCGCCTTCACAGGCGCAGGCAAAGCGTATGCGTGAGCTGGACGAAAAGAAGCTGCTCAACGGGGATGTGATCGACGGCATTATGATGGAGGACAAAAAGGAGGTAGACAAAGTGATTTTGACAGGTGCGGAACTGAGCAAGTATTTCGGCAAGGAAACTACGCCGAGGGAAATGAAGGACCAGATCATCAAGCTGCTGGACGACTGGAAGGGTCAGCAGAAGGAACACGAAAAACCGGAGAAGAAAACCGAACAGGAAAAGTAAGCTAAAACTTCGGGTCAGCATGGCCCGAGGATTGCGGGGCTCCGCCCCGCGCCCCGAAGCTCTGGAGATATAAATCATTCCCCGTCGCCAGTTATTCCGTAGCATAGCCGGGAAAATCAGTCAAGGGCAGCGCCGCCGCAGGCGGTGCCAGAGGCACCCTTGACGGATTTCTCCCGGTTATGCTTTTTCCCGGTCAAGCGACGGGGATATAAATTCTCCAGAGCCGTTCCCCTTCCCGGGGGAAGGGGCGGAGGGGTTGGGCGATACCTTGCTTTTCCCTAAACCAAAACAGAAATGGAGGCTCAACCAATGAAACGACCTTTAGCGTACCTGACCGCCGCATGGAGCGGCGAGCCGGATGTTGATATGGAGCTGGCGGCCCACTACTGCCGCCTTGCTTATGAGGCGGGCTTTTCCCCAATCTGCCCGCTCTTGTATCTGCCGCTGTTTTTGAATGACAGCGTTCCCGAGGAACACAAGACCGGGATTGATATGCGCCGGGATATGCTGCGGCGCTCCCATACCCTGATCGTCTGCGGCAGCGTTGTGGACGAGGATGTAAAAAACGATATTGCGGTTGCCGGGCGGCTGGGCATTGCGGCGACAACGCTGGAAGGGGTGCTTGCCGTGAAGGGACACGGCACCCCGGGCTATGCCGGACATTAAGCTGGGGAGCCTTTTTGACGGGATCGGCGTGTTCCCTCTGGCTGCTTCCCGGTGCGGTATCCGTCCGGTATGGGCCAGCGAGATTGAAAAAGCGCCCATCTCCATAACCAAAAGGCACTTTCCCGATATGGCGCATTTGGGAGATATTACGAAGGTGGACGGCGGGAAAATCCCGCCGGTCCATGTGATAACCTTCGGCTCTCCCTGTCAGAACCTTTCTCTGATCGGCAACCGCTCCGGCCTTGCCGGGGCAAAATCAAGCCTGTTCTATCAGGCGTTTCGTATCATACAGGAAATGAGGGATGCTACTGATAACCTATATCCAGCTATCGCTGTTTGGGAAAACGTCATGGGAGCGTTTTCTACAAATGACCGGATGGACTTTAGAGCCGTCCTATCCGCCTTCTCGGACACCGAAGTTCCAATGCCTCCTTCGGGAAGATGGGGAAACGCCGGAATGGTGCGAGGGGGAACGCCTGATGTGTGCTGGCGGCTCATGGACGCCCAGTATTGGGCAGGCTCCCGAAGGCTGGCACGAAGGCAGCGGATTTTCGTCGTGGCGGATTTTGGAGGCAGACGTGCCGCAGACATACTATTTAAGCCCCGTCCAATGCTCCCACTTCCTCCGCCTTGCGGAGAGGGCGGGTGGGCCGCCGCCGAAGGAGATCGAACAGCTTCTTTTGAAACAGGGCGGCAGATACCAGTCATCCACCCCTTTCAGTGCTTCCGTATGCGGGGAGCGGCAAAAAGGCAGGAAGAAACGGCCTTCCGAAACAGCTTCGGATTACCAACTGACCCTTTTCCCACTCTTTTAGCCAGTGATGTAACGCCCTTTGCCTTCTGGTATGAGGGCGACCCGGAGGGCGGCTGCATCCGTTTTCTGACGGAAACGGAAAGCGAACGGCTGATGGGGCTGCCGGAGGGCTGGACAAAGTACGGGGCGGACGGCGTGGAGATCCGGCCTCTGCAACGCTACAAGGCGCTGGGAAATGCGATTGCCCTCCCTTGCGCCGATTACATTATGGCCGGGATCTATGAGGTGCTGGCTGGCAGGGTCGGAAAGGAGGAATAAGCCCATGTTTGAAGCCTATATAACCAATACAGCCCTGTACCCCTTGATGGGGATCGAGGTAGGGACAACGGTACATTTCCCCATGACGACACAGGAGTTGCAGGCCGCCCTTGCCAAAATCGGGATAGACGGGAAACGGTACAGCGAAGTGTTCTTTACCAGCTTTGACAGTGATGTGCTGGGGCTCTACGATCATCTCTACGAATGTGAGAACATCGACGAGCTGAACGAGCTGGGCCACGCCCTGCTGGAAGTACGGGATAAGGGCGGACTGGAAACCTTTGAAGCCGCTCTTGTCTTAGGAAACCACACACGGAGCGTGAAGGATTTGATAAACCTGACGCAGAACCTTGACCTTTACCGCTTCTACCCAGATATTTCCGATGATGAAGGGCTGGGCCGTCTTTACGCCGACGAGCTTGGGACTATCGACATACCGGAGCACATTCAGAACTACTTCGATTATGAGGCATACGGGCGGGATGTGCGTATCAACGAGGGCGGCGTATTCGCTCCCGGTGGGTATGTGTCGGCAGTCCCGGAGGGCTTCAAGGAGTATTACCACGGGCCGCAGGACATTCCGCCGGAACACCGGATATTTGCCTATCCTGAAAAGGCCGAGCCTGTCCACTCCATTCTCGCTGCACTCAAACGGTTTCAAGAAGCCCCGCCCGCTCCGAAAAAGGACAAGGCGGGGCCTTCCCATGAAGAACGGTAGGACTTCGGGCCAGCATGGCCCGAAGCATGAAGGAGGTGCATACCATCAACTATTACCCTATCAATGAAGGAGCCGCCCGCCGGGCAAAAGAAATGAACAGCTTTTCCGACTACAAGGAAGGGAGCGCAACGGCGGAATACCGGGCAATGGTGGACAAGGCCGCCGCCATAGCGGAAAAGCAGAAATCCCGGGTGGACCCCATGTACCATGAGAAGATCGACCATCTGTTAGACGCCTATGCCCGAAAGCTGGCTGAAAACATGAACCAGGGCTTTGCCATTGACGCAAGGGTTCCCTCTGTGATGATCGCCGGACCTGCCAATTTCCCGGTGGGAAAGAAGGAAAAACAGAACCGGGCCCGGGACAGCAACATGGAGGAATGGCGGTATATTCAAGGGCTGTTGGATAAGATACGCAGTACCGGCATGGGCGGGATCAGCGCCGATGACCCGGCAGCGATTGAAAAGCTCCAGAAGAAGCTGGACGGGCTGGAACGCTCCCAGCTCATTATGAAGGAGGTCAACGCCTATTACCGCAAGCATGGCAAGCTGGATGGCTGTGCGCTGCTGGTGCCGGACCAGATCGAAAAGCTGAAAGCAAGCATGGCGTCAAGCTGGCGGAGCGATCCGAGGCCCTTTGAAAGCTACCAGCTTACCAACAACAATGCGGAGATCCGCCGGGTAAAGGCCCGTATCGAACAGCTTTCCAAACAGGCACAGCGGGAGTTTTCCGGCTGGGAGTTCGACGGGGGCCGTGTGGAGATGAACCGGGAGGAGAACCGCTTGCAGGTGTTCTTTGATGGAAAGCCTGACGCGGACACCCGGGCCGAGTTGAAAAGCAGCGGTTTCCGCTGGGCTCCCAGTGTAGGCGCATGGCAGAGGCAGCTCACGGACAACGCCATCCGGGCGGCTGACCGTCTGGAATGTATCAAGCCGCTGTCCGGCGAAAAGCCCTCCCAGCTTCAAAAGAAGCCCTCTATCTTGCAGACCATGCAGGAACAGGGCGAAAAAGTCCAGACGGAGCCGGAAAAGAAAGCTCCGTCCGGCAGAGATGCCGAGCGGTAAGCCTCGGGCCACATTGGCCCGAGGTTTTCTGTTCCCCGAGATTGTACGGGGGCCTCCCGGATAGCGGGAACCCCGACAGAAAGGAGGTTTTATGCAGGAAGAAGTAAACCAAAAAACGGTTGCCCTTTCGATCAGGACAACGAAGCTCACGGGAAAAGTGCTGGCTGCCGCTCTTGGGAAGGTAGCGCGGGCGCTGCAAAAGCACCACCGGAAGGCGCTGACCCCGCAGGGACGCCAGAGTGTAAAAAAGCTGATGAACCACTATGGCGGCAAAAGCGCCATGCCCTATGTGGGAGCCCCAAAGGATTTTGACCGGATCGCAAAGGAGTTCCATGTGGACTACGCTTTCCATAAAGTGAGCCCCGGTCATTACCTACTGTTTTTCAAAGCCAATCAGGCGGACGCTATCACGGCGGCCTTCCAGAAGTACAGCGCAAAGGTGCTGAACAAAGAGCAGGACAAGGCTTCCATCCTCGGTCAGCTTCGGAAATTCACGGAGCAGATCAAGACACAGGCAAAGGAAAAGCAGCGGACCAGAGAGGCGGTGAAGGACGGACGTTGAGTGACAAGATCAGAAAATATGTGCTCCCAAACCTGCCGTACCTCTTTGTGTTCTGGTTTTTCTCCAAAATCGGGACGGCCTACCGGATCGCCCCCGGCACAGACTTCGGGACAAAGCTCATAGGGATGCTCGACACCTTCCCAAAAGCCTTTGAAACCTACTGGCCGGGGCTTGGCGGTATTGACCTGCTGGTGGGCCTTGCCGGTGCGGCTGGGATGTATCTGCTGATACAGTCAAAGATCAGGAAGGCAAAAAAATTCCGGCGGGATGCAGAATACGGCACCGCCCGCTTCGGAACAAAGGAGGATATAAAGCCGTTTGTAGACCCTAAATTTCAGAACAATGTCATTCTGACCGGGACGGAGTTCCTTACCATGAACACCCGTCCGAAAATACCCGCCAATGCCCGGAACCTAAACGCCTGTGTCATCGGCTCGTCCGGTTCGGGCAAGACAAGGTTCTGGCTGACTCCGCAGCTCCTTCAAGCCCATTCCTCGTATGTGGTGGTAGACCCGAAGGGCGGCACCCTCGACCAGTGCGGGCGGTTTCTGCAACGGGAGAAATACAGGGTGCGGGTGTTCAACAGTATCGACTTTTCAAAATCCATGCACTACAATCCGCTGGCCTATATCAAGACAGAAAGCGATGTTTTGAAATTTGTTACCGCCCTGATCGCCAACACCAAAGGCGACGGTAAGGAGGGCGACGAGTTCTGGACCAAAGCCGAAACCCTCTTGTACTGCGCCCTTGTGGCCTACATCGTCTTTGAGGGGCCGGAGGAAGAACGCAACATGAATACGCTGGTGGAAATGATAAACAGCATGGAAGTCCGGGAGGATGACGAAACCTTCAAAAACGCGGTGGACTATATGTTTGACGGGCTGGAACGCCGCAGCCCCCAGCACTTCGCCGTGAGGCAGTATAAGAAATACAAGCTCGCCAGCGGCAAGACAGCCAAAAGCATTTTGATTTCCTGCGGTGCAAGGCTGGCTCCTTTTGATATTCCCCAACTCCGGGAGATCATGTCCTATGACGAACTGGAGCTTGATAAGCTGGGGGACGAAAAATCGGCGCTGTTCTTCCTTATCAGCGACACGGACACCACCTACAACTTTTTGGTTGCCCTCGCTTTTTCGCAGATGTTCAACCTTCTGTGTGAACGGGCTGACAACACCTATGGCGGGCGTCTGCCCTACCATGTGCGGGTGCTGTGGGACGAGGCAGCCAATACCGGACAGGTGCCGGGGCTGGAAAAGATCGTGGCTGTCATCCGCTCCCGTGAGATCAGCCTGACGCTTTTTTATCAGGCAATGAGCCAGTGCAAGGCGCTGTACAAAGACCATTCCGAAACCATCATGGGCAACATGGACAGTATCGTATTCCTCGGAGGTCGGGAGGCTTCCACCCTAAAGGATATTTCGGAAAACTGGCTGGGCAAGGCCACCATCTCCATGCAGACCGAGGGCCGAAGCCGTGGACAGTCTGAAAGTTACAGCCAGAATATGCAGCGGCTTGGTCGGGAGCTGATGACCACCAGCGAGATCACCACCATGCCCGGGGATAAATGTATCTTGCAGCTTCGGGGGCTCCCGCCCTTCCTGTCCCCGAAGTATGACTTGAAAAAGCACCCGAATTACAAGTACACAGCCGAATTTGATAAAAAGAAAAACGCCTTCCGCTTGGAAAGCCTGTTCCGCCACCGGCCATTGAGACTAAAGCCGGAGGACGAATACACGGTGTACGAAGTGGACGGCTCCGACACGGACGAAGAAGCTGACCTGTTGAACTTCGATGATCTGGACAGCGACGAGTTTGTGTAACTTCGGGCCATGATGACCCGAAGCGCCGCCGATGTGGGCGGCTTTTTTTGTACCCAAAACCATCAAACAAACAAAATGGAGGAACGTATATGGAATTTTTCAATCAGGCAATCGACATTCTCAAAATTCTGGTCATGGCTCTTGGCGCCGGTCTGGCGGTATGGGGTGTCATCAACCTTCTGGAAGGTTACGGGTCGGACAACCCTGCGGCAAAATCACAGGGCATTAAGCAGCTCATGGCTGGCGGCGGTGTCGTTCTGATCGGCCTTCAGCTTATCCCTCTGCTGTCCGGTCTGTTCAGCTAAGTGTCACCCGTTGTCCCTTTTTCCAGAAAAGGAGCTGATGTATGGACTTTATCATCGACGCAATCGTTGAATGGCTGAAAGGTCTGCTCGTCGATGGTATCATGGGAAATCTGGATGGCCTTTTCGATAACGTCAATCAGAGCGTTGGCGAGATCGCCACACAGGTAGGCACGACCCCGGCGGACTGGAACGCCGGGGTCTTTTCCATGATACGACAGATCTCCGAAACTGCCATCCTGCCAATCGCTGGGGTCATCCTCACTTTTGTAATGACCTATGAGCTGATACAGATGCTCATAGAACGCAACAACCTCCATGAAGTTGACACATGGATGTTTTTTAAGTGGGTGTTCAAAACCTTTGTGGCTGTGATGATCCTGACGAATACCTTCAATATCGTGCTGGCGGTCTTTGATGTGAGCCAGCATGTGATACAGCAGTCAGCGGGCATTATCCAGAACGGGACAGAGATCACGCCGGATGTGCTGGACAGTCTACGGACAGAACTTGAAGCGATGGAGTTGGGTCCTCTGTTCGGACTCTGGCTACAATCCTTCCTGATCCAGCTTACCATGATTGCCTTAAATATCGTGATCTTCGTTATCGTATATGGCCGTATGACTGAAATCTATTTACTCACAAGTTTAGCGCCTATTCCGTTTGCCACAGTCCCCAACAGGGAAACCGGACACATGGGGCAGAACTATTTCCGCTCCCTCTTTGCGGTGGGCTTTCAAGGTCTGTTGATCTTAGTCTGTGTCGCAATCTATGCGGTGCTGATCCAGAGTATCGCCACCGACGGCGACCCCATCGGGGCGATCTGGGGCTGCGTGGGATATACGGTGCTGCTGTGTTTTACCTTATTCAAAACAGGCAGTCTTGCAAAATCCATCTTCGGCTGCCATTAAGAGACTTCGGGCCATGCTGACCCGAAGCGGAAAGGAGGATCATGCCGAAAGAAAAATTTTCGATAATCTATGCAGATCCACCGTGGCGGTATGAGCAGAAAAACAGGCAGGGATCAGCAGAGCTTCATTATCCCACTATGAGTATTGAAGAAATTTGTTCCCTTCCAGTGGCCGACTTGGCTGCAAAAGACAGCGTTTTGTTTCTGTGGGCAACATTCCCACAACTGCCGGAAGCCTTAAAGGTCATTAAAGCATGGGGCTTTTCTTATCGTTCTGTGGCTTTTGTATGGATAAAGAGGAACCGGCGCTCCTACTCATGGTTTTACGGTCTGGGGTATTGGACCAGAGGCAATGCAGAAATTTGTCTTTTAGCAGTAAAAGGACATCCGAAGCGTAAGTCTGCCGGTGTTCATCAGCTTATTGTTTCCCCGATAGAGCGCCACAGTAAAAAGCCGGACGAGGCCAGACGGAAAATTGTAGAACTGATGGGCGATATACCACGAGTGGAATTGTTCGCCAGAGAAAAAAAGCCCGGATGGGACGTGTGGGGAAACGAAGTTGAAAGCACTGTAAACTTGTAACAGTTTCGGGCTATGCTGACCCGAAGCGGAAAGGAGAAATCCATGCAGGAAAAAAATGCGGGCGGAACACCAGCTGCCCCTATAAAGCTGGATGTAAGCGTGCGGGTCATCGAACCTGTGAAAAACCTCATGGGCTTTGCCAGCGTGAAATTCAATGACTGCTTTGTGGTGGAAAATCTGAAAATCGTACAGGGCAGCAAGGGGCTCTTTCTTGGGATGCCCAGCCAGCCAGACGGCAAAGGCGGCTACCGGGATATGGCCTACCCTGTCACAAAGGAGTTCCGGGAACAGCTCAACACCGCTGTTCTGCAAGCCTATGAGGCAAAGCTGGAACAGATGGCGGAGCGTGGCTCTGTGGGGCGTGCATCCATCAGCGACCAGCTCAAAGCCGGAAAAGCGGCTGCTGAGCAGGCAAAGGCAGAGCGCCCCCCAAAGGAAAAGACCAGCCGTGGTGCGGAGCGTTGATTTCGGGCCATGTTGGCCCGAAGCAGAAAGGAGGCGGGAACCATGCCACGCAAACGGACGGGCTATGACGCGGCCTGCTATTACGACGGAAAACTGCTGGGCCGCTGTACCAAAGCGGACAGCGATGCCTATACCCTGTTGATGAACGCCTGCGGCGGGGACGCCGCCCGTGTCCTTCGGGAATATGCCTATTTTTCCCCGGAACTTCGCGCCATCTTGGAAAAGGCGGCGCTCATGCAGGCGGACCGGAGCCGGACGGGCGGAATGTTCCATGCGCCGAAAAGTTCCCCGTGGGGCGAGGTGCAGAGCTGTGAAACCCTCTGTCCGGGGGTGTTTCTGGTATCTACCGCCAGCCACGGCGGAACGATGGTGGCAAATGAGGTAGCCGCCGTCCTCTCCCCAGCGGCGAAAAAGTGCGGCTTCAAGGATAAGGGCTATATCTGCTATGAGGAGGACGCACAGGAAAGTGTGGTGCTCCGGGAGCTGCTGGATAAAAAGCTGTGGAACATCCCTGACCGCATTAAGGACAAAAGGCAGTTTGAAGAAAAACTCAATCAGTCCATCCGGCAGTATAACCCCGAATACTGGCGGGCAAGGCAGAGCGGACGAGAAGCCGTCGAAGCTGCCCGCAGCACAGCCCCGGCCAAAGAGGCCGCAAGATAACCTCGGGCCATGCTGGCCCGAAGCAATTAAGGAGGTGTACTTAAATGGCCTATGTGCCAGTACCAAAAGACCTTTCCAAAATCAAGACAAAGCTGGCCTTCAATCTGACGAAGCGCCAGCTTGTTTGTTTTTCCGGTGCGGCGGCGGTGGGCCTCCCGGCTTACCTGTTTTCCCGTGGCAGTATCGGGAACAGTGCCGCCATGTTCCTGATGATCGGCCTCATGCTCCCGTTCTTCTTTCTGGCTATGTATGAGCGGGACGGCCTGCCGCTGGAAAAAGTGCTGAAAAATATCATCCGCACCCGGTTCCTCTATCCCCGTGTGCGGCCTTACAAAACCGAAAATTTCTATGCGCTGCTTAGCGCCAGAAAGGAGGCGCAGCCGATTGCGAAACAGCAGAAGGGCCGGAAAGCCCGCAGGCAAAAAGCCTGAAAAGCAGGGCCTTACCGGTCTGTTCACAAAGGGAAAGAACATTCCCACCACCGCCCAGCAGACCCTCCCTTACCGTGAAATGTACCGGGACGGGGTGTGCCGGGTAGCGGACCGCTATTACACCAAAACCATTGAATACGAGGACATCAACTACCAGCTCGCACAGTCCGAAGATCAGGCGGCCATCTTTGACGGGTGGAGCGCCTGCCTCAACTACTTTGACAGCAGCCTTCCGTTCCAGCTTTCCTTCCTCAACCACCGGAGCCGCCCGGGCAGCCGGTACAGCGTGAACATCCCCATGCAGGACGATGATTACAACAGCGTCCGGTGTGAGTATGTGGAAATGCTGGAAAACCAGATCGCCAAAAGCAACAACGGCATTGTCCGCACAAAGCTCCTGACCTTCGGCGTGAACGTGGACGACCTTCCCACCGCCAGGGCAAGGCTGGAACGTGTAGAGGCAGACATTTGCGGGAACTTCAAAAAGCTGGGCGTCAAGTGCCGCTCCCTTTCGGGGCTGGAACGGCTGGAGCTTCTTCACGGGCAGCTCCACCCCGGCAGCGGCTCCCCCTTCCGGTTTTCATGGGATATGATCCCCAAAACCGGGCTTTCCACCAAAGACTTTATCGCCCCGGACAGTTTCGACTTCCGTTTCAGCCGTCTGTTCCGGGTGGGGACGACTTGGGGCGCTGCCTCCTACTTGCAGATTTTGGCTTCGGAGCTCTCGGACAAGCTGCTGGCGGAGCTTTTGGAAATGGATGCGGAAATGACCATCACTCTCCATATCCAAACCGTCGATCAGGCCGCCGCCGTAAAATCTATCAAGGCCAAAGTCTCCGACATTGACAAGATGAAGGTGGAGGAACAAAAGAAGGCAGCCCGGTCAGGGTACGACATGGACATACTTCCACCCGACCTTGTAACGTACAGCAACGACGCAAAGACCCTTCTGGAAGATTTACAGAGCCGGAATGAAAGAATGTTCCTGCTGACCTTCCTTGTGGTAAACATGGCCCCGACCCGCCGGGAGCTGGACAATGACCTGTTCACGGTGTCGGGTATCGTCCAGAAATACAACTGCACCTTGAAGCGGCTGGACTTCCAGCAGGAGGACGGTTTTCTTTCCAGCCTTCCGCTGGGCCATAACGGCATTGAGATCAAGCGCGGCATGACGACCAGCTCCACGGCCATTTTTGTTCCCTTTATGACGCAGGAGCTCCGCATGGATGGCGAAGCTGTCTATTACGGGCTCAATGCACTTTCCCATAACATCATCATGGCAAACCGGAAAAAGCTCAAAAACCCCAACGGCCTGTTCCTCGGCGTGCCGGGCTCCGGCAAATCCTTTGCCGCAAAGCGGGAGCTTGTGAACGTGTTCCTTGCCACCCGTGACCGGATCATTGTGGTGGACCCGATGGGCGAATACTCGCCCCTTATCAGGCGGCTGGGCGGACAGGTCATCGAGATCGCCCCGGACAGCCCCCACCACATCAACCCGATGGACATTGATTTGAGCTTCGACGAGGAAAACCCGATGGCACTGAAAGCCGACTTTATCCTGTCGCTGATGGAGCTGATCGTCGGCGGCAAGGACGGCTTACAGCCGGTGGAGCGTACCGTTATTGACCGTTGTGTGCGCCAGATGTACCGGGAACACTTGCAGGACCCGGAAACAAGCAAAATGCCGACCCTCCAAACCCTGTATGACCTGCTCTGTTCCCAGCCGGAGGGCGAGGCGGTACGGCTGGCAACTGCCCTTGAAATCTATGTGTCGGGTTCCCTTAACGTGTTCAACCATGAAACCAACGTGGACTTAAACCGCCGTCTGGTATGCCTTGACTTAAAAAAGCTGGGGGCCGGGCTTCGGACGATTGCCATGCTCATTATGCAGGACTTGGTAAACTCGCAGGTGTCCATGAATTTCCTGCGCGGTATCGCTACATGGTGCTACTTCGACGAATTTCATGTGCTGCTCCGTGACCGTCTGACGGCAAGCTATTGTGTGGCGATCTGGAAAATGCTGCGAAAAAAAGGGTGTGTTCCCAGTGCTTTAACGCAGAACGTGAAGGATTTTCTGGCAAGCCCGGAGATCGAGAACATCTTTGAAAACTCAGACTTCCTTGTGCTGCTCTCGCAGGCACAGGGCGACCGGCAGATTTTAGCCAAACAGCTTGGGATCAGCCCCCACCAGCTTTCCTATGTGACCCATACCAATTCCGGCGAAGGACTGCTGTTCTTCGGGAACACCACCATCCCGTTTGTTGACCGCTTCCCGCAGAACACAGAGCTGTATGCCATTATGACCACCCGCCCGGAGGATAAAAAACAGGAAATGAACCGGGCATAACGCACTTCGGGCCATGATGGCCCGAGGTTTGGAAAGGAGGGATACATCATCGGAAAGAAACCGGACAAACGGAATTTTCAAAGGCCGGGGCCGACGGAGGATACCGGGGGCAATCGCCCCGGACCGGCTGAACGGGAAGGACCTTCCCCCGCACCATCCCGACGCCTGCGGTTTGAGGACGAGGATACCGGGCAGGACAGTCCTTCGGGCCATGATGGCCCGAAGTCCAAAAGCGGCAAGTTTCAAGAGGACAGCCGGAAAAGCCGTCCCTCTGACCGCATGAGGCAGGAGGATGAAGCGGGCGGGCCGCAGGATACCGGCAAGGCACAGGAGCCGGAGGGCTCCGCCGAGAAGGCCGGGAGCAAAAAGGATAAGTACCAGAAAGCACAGGCAAAAGCGGAACACGCCGGGGAAAAGCTGGGAAAGGCCCGGGAGAAACTGGACAAGACCGAGGCAAAACGGGCAGCGAAGAAGCCGCCGGGGCTTGCAAAAAAAGCTGTCCGGGGAGCCCGTACAGAAGCATGGTTCTATGTCCACAACAAGATCCACGAAGTTGAGCATGAAAATGTGGGTGTGGAAGGAGCCCATAAGTCGGAACTTGTGGCCGAGGCCGGAGCCCGGAAACTGACCCGGTATGCCAAACGCCGCTGGCAGGAGCACCCGGCCCGGAAGGTGGCAAAGTGGGAACGGAAGGACATAAAAGCCCGGGCCAATATGGATTTTCAGAAGATGGCCTCCGAGCACCCGGAGCTTGCCAGCAATCCGCTTTCCCGTGTGCAGCAGAAATGGAAACTGAAACGCCGGTATTCCAAAGAAGCAAAGACGGCTGCAAAACAGGGCGCAAAGGCCGCAAAGAAAACCGCTGCCGCTTCGGGAACTGCGACCCGTCGGGCGGCGCAGTTTGTGACCCGTCATCCCGTGGCGGTGCTGGTCCTGCTCCTGCTGTTGCTGCTCTGTTTTCTTGTGTCGGCGGTAAGCTCCATCTTCCCCACGCTTGGCAGCGGCCTTGCCAATGCGTTATCCGGCACCTCCTACGCCTCGGAGGATACGGACCTGCTGGGGGTGGACGAGGACTACACAGCGCTGGAAAACGAGCTGGCGCAGACGGTAGCGAACATCGAAAGCACCCATCCCGGCTATGACGAGTACCGCTATTCCGTGGACGAGATCGGCCATAACCCCTATGAGCTGGCGTCCTATCTCTCGGCAAAGTACCATGTGTATTTCCGTGAACAGGTGCAGGACGAGCTGCGAGAAATCTTCGAGGCACAGTATGAGCTGACCTTGACGGAGGAAGTCGAGATACGCTACCGCACCGAAACCAGCACTGACCCGGAGACCGGGGAAACCACCACCGAGGAAGTCCCCTATGAGTATTACATTCTCAATGTGACCCTCACAAACAAAACGCTGCCCGCCGTGATCCTGCCGAGGCTTAACGAACAGCAGCGGGAAATCTACACCGTTATGCAGCAGCTCAAGGGCAACAAACCCTATCTGTGGGAAGGGATTTACAACGGCGGCGAAGATACCGGCCCCAGCTATGAGATACCCGGCGAGGCGCTGGATGACCCGGCTTTTGCGGCGCTCATGGAAGAAGCCACAAAGTACATCGGCTGGCCCTATGTGTGGGGCGGCTCCAGCCCGTCCACCTCCTTTGACTGTTCGGGCTTTGTCTGCTGGGTGTACACGGCCAGCGGCGTCCACAACCTGCCCCGTACCACGGCGCAGGGCATTTACAACCAGTGTGCTATCATTTCTCCCTCCGAGGCAAAGCCCGGCGACATTATCTTTTTCACGGGAACCTATGACAGCCCCGGCCCTGTGTCCCATGTGGGGATTTATGTGGGCGACGGGATGATGCTTCATTGTGGTTCGCCCATCCAATACGCAAACATCAATTCAAGCTACTGGCAGACACATTTCTATGCCTTCGGGCGTTTGTGAGCCAGAGGAAAGGAGTCCTTGCATGAACAAGATCGACAAGCTCGATAAGGAACTGGAAAAAGCCCGGGAGAAGGCTGCCGAGTGGCAGGCCAAAATCCGGGAGCTGGAAAAGCAGAAACAGGAGGAAGAAAACAGCCAGATCGTGCAGGCGGTGCGCTCCCTTAAACTGACGCCCGCCCAGCTTATGGATTTTCTGAATGACCCCAAAAACAGCCTTACCGCTTCGGGCCATACTGACCCGAAGCCGGAGGAACCCGGAAAGGAGGACACAGCCCATGAAGAAAACTAAATACCGCAGGCTGGCGGCGATGGCTGCCAGCCTTTTGTGTTGCCTGATCTTTACGGTCCCGGCCTACGCCCAAAGCAGCGAGCCGCAACCGGAGACAACTCCCGCCCCGGCGGAAACCGAAGCGGAGCCGGAAACCCAGAACCCCTTTACCCCGGACGGGACGGGAACCGTGGTGGACAACGCCACCGACGAGGACGGTAAAGAGTTTTACACCATTACCACAGCAGACGAGAGCGTGTTTTATCTGGTGATCGACAAACAGAAAACCAGCGAGAACGTCTATTTCCTCAATACCGTTACCACAGACGACCTTCTGCCTCTTGCCGAACAGGGTAAGGAACCGCCCAAAGAAGTGACCCCGGAGCCAGAGCCAAAGCCCACCGAACCGGTGGAGGAAGTACCGGAACCCGAGCCGGAGAAAAAGGACAGCCCCCTTCTCTCTCTGCTCCTGATCGGTGCGGTGGTGCTGGCCGGCGGTGGGATTGGTTACTATTTCAAGATTTACAAGCCGAAGCATGAGGCCCCGGATTTGGAAGATGATTACTGCGAATATGAGGACGGGGAGCTGGAGGAGATCACAGAGGAACCCGAGGACGAAGATACCCCGCCGTGGGAGGAAGATACGGAGGAATGAGAATGAATTTTACAAGCAGCCCTTTTGAACGAATGATGAAGGAAGTACCGCACCCCGGCTGGGACAATGACGACCCTTGTAAGGGATGCCGTTACTACAAGGAGTGCAAAGGAAAGAAAAAACAGTGCCGGAAGAAGTTCCGGGCGCTGATCGTGGAGCCCCGCCCTTCGGGCCATCGTGGCCCGAAGTCCTGAATGGACGCCCGGGAGCTGACCCGTGACGAGAAGAAGAAAATCCGCACTCTGGTCACGGGGATGTGCGCCAACTATGACCGGGAAAGCGGCCTGTGCCTTCCTCTTGACTGTGCCTGCTATATGCTGCACAAGTGCTGGACAGGGGCGTACTGCCGTTATTTCCGTGAGGCTGTCCTGCCTCTTAACCCGGAGCTTCAAGCGTCGCTGACAACGGAAGGCATCTCCCCGGAGCTGCGGGCCTGTGCGGTCTGCGGAAAGGCGTTTTTGCCCGAGGGGCGTCAAGCCTACTGTTCCGACGCCTGCAAGGCCGAAGGGAACCGCCGGAAAAGCCGGGAACGCATGAGGAAAATGCGGGAGAAAAGGCCGGGCGGCTGTTACGATTTGCCGCCTCCAAAGGCTTGACATTCCGGGCTTTTTTGAGGGTGTTTCCGGGGTGGGAATATCTTATTACATTCCTCCCCGGTCTGCCCTCTTATTTCGTAACATCCAGCACTTCGGGTCATGTTGGCCCGAGGCACAGAAAGGAGGGATCTCTTGGAGACAGTACAAGGATATGTGATTTTGAAAGCTGCCACCTTTGAAACTGGACACGGCTTTGCGCTTGGGCATAATCCGGGAGCGCCGAGCCCCTTTGTGACCTGGCAGTTTACCGAGGGGGAAAACGGCCATCGGGATTACTACTGGGGCCGCTATGGAAACAGCCAGGCATGGGCGCAGCGGGACTTTAACCGCCGGGTGGACGATTATCAGCAGCTTTACCATGCGGCGGTCAAGCATACCGAGCTGGGACCGGAGGGCGTTTACCGCTATTATTCCACCCAGCGGCCCGTGGACATAGGAACTTACCCGAAGCCGCCGGATAACCAGCCCCTTTCCATCGTCAACTATGATGATGACAGGAGGCGTCCTGTGGCAGACGGCAGGCTGATGGCATGGGGCGAACTGACCTATGCAAAGCCACTGACCGAAAAGCAGATGGAGGACTACGAGCTGAAACCAGCACCGGGCAATCCTGACCGGGTGCGCCCATCCATTACCGCCCGGCTCAAAGACGGAACCAAAGGACAGGAACCCCCGAAGGAGCCCAGTCAGAAGCGGAGCCATAAAAACCATGAGGAACGATAAAGGAGGATCTCCATGCACGAAAAAGACAACTACTTGAAAACCGCCGAGCTCTCCACGGAGCAGAACTGCAACATGATCGACGGCGTACCCAACAACACGCCCATTCAACCCACGCCCCCGGAGCTGGACGCAAAACCGCTTGATAAGGTAAAGGAACCCAAAGAGCGCCGGAAAGGCCGGGAGCTGGAACGCTGATGGAGAACCGAAAGCGGAATGTCCATCTGCACGTCATGGTAACACCGGACGAGCTGGCGGCCATCCATGAGCGGATGGCCGAGGCGGGCATTTCCAACGCCGGGGCTTATGTACGGAAAATGGCTCTGAATGGGTATATCCTGCACATCGACCTTGCGCCCGTAAAAGAGCTGATCTCTCTGCAACGGCGCTGTTCCAACAATCTCAATCAGGTTGCCGTACACGCACATACCTATGGCGTGTACCCGGAGGAAATCGACGGATTGAAGCGGGACTATGAAAAGCTGTGGGGCGAGGTGTCAAAGGTGCTGCGGGAGCTCTCCGAGCTGGTGGCAAAGTGAGACGAGGGCGGCAGGCTTCCGTTGCGGGGCTTGCCGCCCTGCTCTTTTTTTACCACTTCGGGCCAGCATGACCCGAAGCCCGTCATAAAAAAATCAGATTTTCAAGATTGTAGAACCAGCTCTATAATGATATAATAATTCAAGAAGGGAGGCTGATACCATGCTGAAAATGGTTATTCGCATGAATGATGATAAAATCACAGCCGAAAATAAGTACCGGCTGGATGGCATTTACAACACAATCAATCATACATTCCAAACCGTGGGCCTTCCCCGTATGGAGGATGGTTCCGGCGCTTTGGTATTCCGTGACTGCGGCAGAGCGAGGGATTTTAGTCTGTTCGGCCGGATCGTCAATACCTTGAAGCGGCAGACATGGTTTATGGATAATGTTTCTGTGTGGCGTCTTTGTGACAGTGACGATTCTGACAGTCCAGATGATTTCAATGAAGAAGATCTGTTGACCCACTATCAGGAAAAAACAGCAATGAGGGCTTGAGTTTTGGAGAGAAAATATTTCAAAGCCTTAAATTTTGATCTGGACACCCATCAATTAAAAGAGCATTACCCCGGAGCCAATTACCGGCAGGCGTATGATGACTTGCGCCGGTTCTTCAAACGGCATCGTTTTTCTCACCGTCAAGGCTCCGGCTACATATCGGATGATAAGCTGGCAACTGCTGATATATACGATCTGATGGATGAATTGAGCAGACAGTTTCCGTGGATTGGAATATGCGTGAATAAAATTGATGTGACCAACGTGGGACGGCAGCACGATTTGACAGAGCTCTTGAAACCAGCAGAGGATATTGTTATCGACACTTCGCTGCTGACAGTTCCCGATTGCCCGCAGCAGGAAACAGAATAACAGAAATTCGGCAGGACATGAATGTGTCCTGCTTTTTCTGTTTTCGGGCCATACTGGCCCGAAGTTTGGGGACAGGATTTACTAATCTTTCGCAACATTTATGTCCCCGGGCAGGCATGATAAAATAGAGGTAGGAAGGATAGATAAAGGAGGTTTTGAAGATGAAGATACTGCTGAAAATATTGGTTGCTCCCTTTGCTTTGGCGTTGTCCCTTCTGGCGGCTCTGCTGGTGTTCCTGTTTGATATTTGTGCCGTCCTGCTGACGATTGCCTCTGTGATCCTGGCGGTGCTGGGTGTCGCTCTCTTTTTCACGCCGACGCCCATAGGCGGGATTGTATTTCTGTTTCTCGCTTTCCTTCTTTCGCCGTATGGATTGCAAGCAGCGGCGGGCTCCCTTCTTTGGGCGCTGGACGGAGGCAAATCCGCTCTGTACCGGTTTCTGGCAAGTTAAGCACCTCGGGCCATACTGGCCCGAAGTCGGGGCGGTCTGAATGGCCGCCCCTTTCTCATGGAAGGGAGGGATGATTTTTGGCTACCACAACTTTGTTGCAGCGCCATGCGGGCGAAGGCGAAACGATTGCTGAGGCCATCCGGGATTGTCTGGACTACGGCAAGGACCCGGAGAAAACAGAAAGCGGAAAGTATATCTCCGCTTATGAATGTGATCCGGCCACCGTGGCAGACGAGTTCCTTTTGGCAAAGGCCAGCTATGCCGCTATGACGGGTCGGGAACAGAAAAAAGAAAATGATGTGCTGTGCTATCAGATACGACAATCCTTCTATCCGGGCGAGATCACCCCGAAGGAGGCGAACCGTATCGGCTATGAACTGGCTATGCGCTGGACAAAGGGGCGGCACGCGTTTATCGTTACCACACATACCGACAAGCAGCACATCCATTGTCACATTTATTACAACTCCACCACCCTTGACTGCACCCGGAAATTCCGAAACTTTTGGGGCTCCAGCTTCGCCCTCCGGCGGCTCTCCGACCGGCTGTGTCTTGAAAACGGACTGTCCATCGTGGAGAACCCGAAGCCTCGGAGCAAGGGCAAGTATCGGAACTATGGGGAGTGGCAGAAAGACCGGAAAGGGCCGCTTTCCTATCAGGACCGACTGCGCCTTGCCATTGATACCGCACTGGCGGAACGCCCCGCTGATCTGGATGAATTTCTCAATCTGATGAAGCGGGCCGGATATGAGGTCAAGACGGTTCGGGGCGGCGGTATCAGTTTCCGGCTGACCGGGCAGGGACAGGAACGCTTTACCCGTCTGCGAGCCTCCACGCTGGGGGACGGCTACGACTTGCAAGATGTTCTGGCCGCCATTGAGGGCAAAGAAAAACGCCCCGGGCGCTCGGAGCGGAAAATCAGTCTGGCGGTGGATATTCAAGCAAAGCTGGCTGCCGGTAAGGGGCCGGGATATGAACGCTGGGCGAAGGTATTTAACATTAAGCAGATGGCCGCCGCTCTTGCCTATATACAAGACAATGGCCTGACCGATTATGAGCAGTTGGCGCAGAAAGCCACCAAGGCGGCAGACCGTTTCCATGCTATTTCCGAACAGGTCAAGCAGACGGAACAGGCCATGAAAACCAATGCCGGGCTAAAGGCCGCAACGGTTCAGTATGCCAAAACCCGCCCAGTCTTTGAGCAGTATAAGGCGACGAAGTACAGCCGGAAATTCCTTGCGGAGCATGAGGCCGACCTTGAACTGTACCGGGCTGCACAAGCGGAAATGCGCTCTCTGCTGGGCGGGGCAAAGCTCCCCAAAATGGATGTGCTGAAGGAAGAAGGCCGTAAGCTCACAGCAAAGAAAAAACAGCTCTATGGAGAATATCAAAAGGCACGACGGGATATGCAGGAGATTGTCACGATCAAGGCGAACATTGATACTCTGCTGGGCTACACCGAGCCGGGCAGAAAGCATGAAAAGGAGCGTTGAGATTATGAAAACAAGGAGCAAAGCGACGCTGACACTTCGGGCCATGTTGGCCCGAAGATACGGGTTTGGGGCGAGCCCCAACAAGCCGCCTTTGTGCCACTTGTGGCCACAGAGGCATTGCTTGCCACTTAGCGGCAGCCCCTAAAATGGCGCAAAAAAACAGAGGCCCTTATTCTGGAACCTCCGTTTCTCTGGCTTTCTTAATGCCCTCGGCTGTGGCTTCTATTACGACAAGCTCTTTTTCATTCATGGAGTTTAGAAGCACATCAATGTGCTTTCTGCAAGAGCTTGACCTTGCCCCTCCATCCGCATGAATAAACTGGTCAACTGAGACGTCAAACATGGTAATGAGTTTAACAAAAAGGTCGAAGCTGGGATACTGCCCCTTGTTCTCAATATTCATAATGGTGCGGGAGTCACGGTCTACTAATTCCGCAACATAGGCTTGTGTCCAGCCCTTTTCTTCTCTGGCTCTTTTGAGCGCCAACCCGAGGCCGTGAAAGTCAAACCTTCTTTCATCTTGGTTCATTCTCATATCACCCTATATCATTGTACATTTCGGGTTGAATTATGAGAATGTAATGAAATTTGATGTAAGGTAGTATTTTATTTCTTGTTTTTGTCTGTCTATTATAAGTTAATATATTTCTATTGGAATAACAACTTCTACGCTTAATCCGTGCGGGGCAGTATCAGAAAATTGAATTGTGCCTTGATGTATTTTCACAATCTGCCGCACGATTTTAAGACCCAGCCCATGCTCGATTTCTCCCGTTTGCTTTTGCGTACTGGAAATATCTCTGTCGTTATTCAATGTGTTTAGTTGCGGCTCACTTATTCCACAGCCATTGTCTATTACAGAAAAGGTACACGTTCTATCACAGCTTCCTACTGATACTTGTATCCTACACCCGTTTGGATTATGGACAATACAATTCCTGATTAAATTGCATAACATCCGATTTAGTAAGGATTGATCGCCAGTAATAGTGATAGCTTTTCCGGGATTATCTTCTGATAGCTCTAATTCATATTTGTCTGATAGGCCATCATTCAAAACTTCACTTACGGCTTGCCTCGCCAATTCTACCGGGACAAGTGTTTGCTTTTGCATAGGCTGCATGGAATATTCCAGTTTTGTAGTCAAATTCAAATTCTCAACTAAATTCTTTAGTTTTTCGCTATGTTTGCGGATAATTTCCGCTTGCTTTCTGGTGGTTTCCGGCAAAGAAGAAGTTTCTTCAATTTCGCTGGCATACCCTAAAATCATAGAAAGCGGCGTGCGTATATCGTGAGAAATACCCCTGATCCATTCGGCGCGGGTGTTATCTTTTTTTAGTAAGTAATCACCGGCTTTATTCAAACCGGCATTGATTTCTGCTAACTCCCCGTTTTCTTCCAGATGAACGGGATGCCCGGATGAAAGATGTCGTATGCCATTCAAAATCGGCTCCATAGCTTTTTCAATCCGGTGGGCATTTCGGACAAATAGATACAACATTAACAAAACATTGATACAGACAGCGGCTAAAAATCCAAACGCTATCGGCCGAACATATTGAGTTTTGATGGAAGTGTAGTAATTCGTTACATATCCCTGCGGGAAACCAACAACTAAAAGGCTGCCTTGTCGATTCCAAATATTAACTGGATAACTGTTAAGATACCAACGGCTGAACATAGCAACGTCCGTTGTGGAATAGTGGCGCGGCAATTCTTCCGGCACATTCATTTCCCAAATTATGTTTCCATTTTCATCCAAAATCATGGCCCATGCGCAAGCATTGTTTAACATGTCCTCTGCCTGTATATCGGCATTGAATTGCCCGTTAGTTTCTGTGATATGATTTGAAAAATCTTCAATCGGGAAATTTGAGTTTTTTACATTCCCTAAATAGGCGGCTGCAAAGAAAGAGGCTACTAACAAAATATTGACGAATAGAAAGAGAATGATGATACTGACTATTGAAAATATATAGCGGCGAAAAAACCGCTCTGATTTGTTCATGTTTGCACCCCCTTAATATTCAGACGATACCCAATTCCTTTAATTGTTACAAGCGCAACTGGTTTTGAAGGATTTTCCTCGATTTTTTCTCTTAGATGTCGGATATGAGTTGCTAATGTACTTTCGTATCCTTGCCAGAAATCACCGCATATTGCTTGACATAATGCGCCTGTGGTAACGATCCTGCCTTGATTTTCATACAGTTTTTCAAAAAGTTGAAACTCTTTGGCTGTCAGCGAAATATTTTCTCTGCTTCTCTGGACGATTGCTTTTTCCAGATCAACCGTAGCAGCTTCAAAGAACACTTTCCGCTCTTTCTCCGGGTAAACGCGTTTCAATATAGCCTGTACTCGAAATAGTAATTCTTTTGGTAAGAATGGTTTTAACAGATAGTCGTCTGCACCATTTTCAAAGCCTACAAATTTATCTTCAGCCTCGCCACGAGCTGTTAGCATTAAGACAGGAATTTTGCTGGTCTTTCGTAGTTCTTTTAATGCAGCAAACCCATCCATACCAGGCATCATAACATCGAGTATCATCATATCTGGTTCTTGTTCCTCACACATTTTTAAGGCTGCCTCGCCAGACGAAGCCGTCAATATTTGTGTAAATCCTGCTCTTGTAAAAATAGATTTTACCATCTCCAACAAATCTGTTTCATCATCAACTACAAGGATTCTTTTATCGTTCATAAGGCACCACCTTTTATTTGTTGCTCTTATTATACCTCAAGATAGGTAAAATGCCTATTCTGACCTTGAAATCTCAAAGTAAACTCAAGGTTGGCTCAATGTTATCTCAAAGTTGATATGTTATGCTGAGTACACAAACAAAAAAGGAGGCATAAGTGATGAACGATTACATTATTGAAACACATAATCTGACAAAAAAGTATGGAAGTCAGACCAGTGTTTCCCATCTGAATATTCATGTGAAAAAGGGCCGTATCTACGGGCTATTGGGACGCAACGGTGCAGGTAAGACCACGACCATGCGGATGTTGCTAGGACTGACGGCTCCCACGTCTGGCGAGGTAAAGATATTTGGAAAGCCCTTTCAGGGCAACGAAAAGAATATCCTGCCCCATATAGGCTGTCTGATTGAGTCGCCGGGCTTTTACCCCAATTTGACAGGAACGGAAAACCTAAAAATCTTTGCTGAACTTCGAGGATTAAGGAGCCCCAAATATATCAAAAATGCATTGGAACTTGTTAATCTACCTTACCGGGACAAGAAGTTGTTTTCCCAATATTCTCTTGGCATGAAGCAGCGGTTGGCGATTGCTCTGGCCGTCATGCATAACCCGGAACTTTTGATTTTGGACGAACCGATTAACGGCCTCGACCCCATCGGCATTGCGGAAGTGCGAGATTTTATCCGAGAATTGTGTGATACCAGCGGTAAAACCATTTTAATTTCCAGTCATATTCTTTCGGAAATCTCTCTGCTTGCAGACGATGTGGGAATTATTGACCACGGCAAGTTGCTAGAAGAAGAAAGTCTGAAAGAATTGGAGGCGAAAAACGCCAAGTTCATCCACTTCTGCGTATCGGATGCACAAAAAGCTGCGAAAACTATTGCTGCAACATTTCACAGCAAAGATTTTCGCCTTACAGATGCCAATAATCTGTATCTCTACGATATGACTCTGCCAGTGGAAAAGATTAACCGTTCTTTTGTCGAATCAGGAATTGAGATTCAAGAAGTCCATCTTTGTGAGGATACTTTAGAGGACTACTTCAAAAAGATAACAGGGGGTGAGGGGATTGCTTAACTTGATTCGGTGCGAGTTTTGGAAACTGAAAAGAAAAATGTTCGTGCAGTTGGTATTGGCGGCATCTTTTCTGTTTCCAATCCCGCTAACTGCCATTATCTATTATCTGAACACGGCGCAGAACAAATACGCTACAAAAGCAGCAGCTTTTGACGCCCTGTGGCAATCCGTAATCGGTTTTGGTATGTTGCTACTTCTTCCCTGCATTTTAGGAATTGTTGCAGCACTCCTCTTTTTTATGGAGCGAGATAACGACACCTTTAAAAACCTACGGACAATTCCGATAACAAGTTCACAGATGGTTATCGCAAAGTGCATTGTTTTATTATTGCTTAGTATTGCGTTTTGTATATCTTCGACTGTAGCCTCTATCCTTTGCGGTTTTGTCTTTTTCGGAGTGACCGATATTTTGTTTAAGGTATTGTTTTCCGCTATTTACGGATTATTGATTGCGATTAGTGCATTACCGCTGATATTGCTGATTATATTTTTCAGCAGATCCTATATTTTTTCCATTATGCTTTGTGTATTTTATAGTGTATTCAACCTGCTCTCAACATTTTCTATGACAGCACTTCCAAAATGGCTTGTACTTACTCTGCCTACACCGAGCATTATGTTGTGGGGAACCCAGCAAATGTCTTCTCGTACTGCTATAAACGACACAGAGGATTTGCAGAACTTCATTCAAATGGGATTGATACCTTCTACTCCTCAACTAATTATAACTTTGGGGGTAATTGGGGTTGTTTCACTTCTTCTGGCGGTCTATCTTTATAAGAAAAGGAGTGAGTGAAATGGTAACAATTATAAAAACCGAGTTTATGAAGCTGAAAAGATATTTTATTGTCTGGATTGGCGTGTCCCTCATGCTTCTTACAGTTCTGCTAACCTTGTTTACTACAATGGCCGATGACGGAATGGTATGGGACTACCAATTTCTTTTTGAACAGGTAGTTAAGCATTTTGTAACAATGATTTTCCCAATGTGTATCACGCTGATTAGTGGGTATATGATTTCCCGTGAATATACAGACGACACATTAAAAAATATTGAAACATTACCCATTTCATTTAGGAAACTTCTGGCAGGTAAATTGATTGTTTCTGCAATTCTGTCGCTTTTCTTAGGAATTGTGTGCTTTGTTTTCACAGTCATTGCAAATTTTATCATGGGATATGATGGATTTGCTTTGATTCCTGCGCTTACAGGATTGGTGCAAATGGCATTGTTAGGATTCTTCCTTTACTTGACAATGCTGCCCATTATTGTTCTGACAAGCAGATATAAAGGGAGTTTCCTTGTAGGGGTTATCGTCGCTTTTGTATATGGGTTTATAGGAATGTTTGCAAATGGGACTTTACAATCTATATATCCTGTCTCCGCTGCGCTTGGTTTAATCAATTATCGAGCTGGGGCAGAAGGAGTTATGTGGAATAAAGGACTGTGTTTTATTAGCATTCTGATTATGTGTGCTATTGGAATTGCTTTGATGTTTGTAAAACAGAAACCAGAAAAGAGAGAAGCTAAAAAAACACAGCACACAGCACCTAAAAAGGGCTGGTAAAAGAAAGAGAGGTAACCTTTATGAGTTCTAAGAAAAAAATAGGAATTGTGATTGTCGTTGCTGTACTAGCAATTACTTTTATGACTGTAGCTTTTCTCACTACGCAAACCAATACAGACTACTATACGCAGATTGATAACCGATGGGTAACAGATATTGCACCGCATGGTGCGATGAACTATAAATACACATTGGTTGCTTATGATGAAAGTGGTAATGCGAAAGACGTTACTTTTGAAACAAGCAAAGTTCTCACAGATGGTGCGTATCTGTGCTTGAAAGTGGCTCCCATCAGAGGGGTTGTAACATGGGCTGAAATGCAGTTTGATGAATTACCTTCTTCTGTTCAAGAAAAATATAAAGAATAACCCCGCAGGACAATAAAGGTGCCTGTAATGAAATATATTTAGATCAGCTGCCACACGACGGCAAAAGAAAAAAAAGCCGTCGTACAGCAGCCCTTTTGACACGCCCATACGACTAGCGGCGGCTTTGATTTTCAGAGCCGCCGTTTCTTTCGTTTATCCTAAACCAACGACGACCTAACACCGTGTAAATCCACGGCGGCATATAGGAGGATTGCCGCCGTGTCTATTTTTGTCTTTTTTCACAGTACCCATGACCTACATCAGTTAAAAAAAGCATAGCTCCCCCTCCGGGTTATTCCGGCTATGTATGCGAAATTTGTTGGAACCTTAACTATTATGTCATTTCATGCGTCCGTGTGGCTTCATGCCGCCCGGGCGCTTTTGTGTTCTTATGGGGCTGCTTCGGGTCATGTTGGCCCGAAGTCATTCCCCGGTGTCGCTCCCCGCCGCCTTCGTTTCGGTCACTCGTCAACCAACAACCGAAACGGAGGTCAATATGGCTATTATCAATTTGCGGGACTATTACCCATTCTATACATCAGATTGCTTCATGGAAGTATCGGAAGAAGTTGCAGAAATGTTCAAAGAATTTGATCGTAAAGAGGCTGCCTACCGGCTGCGTACATACCGCCACAAAGCCTACTATTCCCTTGATCGGGATGATGGGCTGGAGCATGAGGCTGTCTTTGTCGCACTTTCGCCCCATGAGCTGTACGAGCGAAAAGTTACCATGCAGGAACTTCACGCAGCGATTGCCAGTCTGCCGGACAAACAGGCAAAACGGATTTATGCTCATTTCATTCTCGGCATGACCAAACAGGACATTGCCCGGGCAGAGGGCGTCCATGAAAAAGTGGTTCGTGTCGCAATCGAGCGAGGTCTGCGGCGCTTAGAAAAAATTTTGAAAATTTCTTTGTAAGGCGTACCGATTTAGGCCGGAAAATGAAATGGCTTATGAGAGGTAAAACACTTCGGGTCACAATGGCCCGAGGTTCAGACAAGCCTCATGCAGATTGAAAATTGAATAAAAAGACACCCGGATACGAAGGGGAACGCGCTGTGTGACAGATCCGCCATGACCTCGGATTTCAGAGAATACAGTCTTTGTAAAACTGAGCGAGCGAACAGGTCCATGCCATAGGTGGGGCAAGGCTGGCTCCACCGGAACAGGTGCAGGCCCCGGATACTTGCGTTTAGTCACAGTCCGAGCGTTGAAGCGGCCTTGCAAGCCGTGAGCCGTCGCAGGCAATGAGAACGCCTTGCCATCAGAATGGGGAGAGTTGAAATACTATGGGGCATGAAGCCTATGTCCGTCCGGTGTGTCTGAAATGAAGTGAAAACCTATGGGGAGCCCCCGGCAATGCTGTCTGATGATAGGCCAACCGATCCGGCGCGGCTCCCCATCTTTTCAAAAAAGGAGCACTTTATGGGAAATGCGTTTGGAATGATCCCCGGCTTGGAACCGGACGAATGGAGCAATGACGCTTGCCGTGGTTATGTCATTATGGCAATGGAGAACTGCGGATTTTCAAAGAAGGATATACGGCGTGTTGTGGGGCAGCTTTATGAAGTATTTGACCTCAACAGCGTGGAGGACGCCAAAGAAAAGTACCATTCCAGTCCTTACTGACCTCGGGCCACATCGACCCGAAGTGGAGAAAACTCAAAGGGCGGCACCTGCCGGGTGCCGTCTTTTGACATTTCCCCACGGGACAAGTGGGAAAGGCTGGCATATACACGCACTTTCGCAAAGGAGGTTTTCAATGACGCAAGCTGTCACTTATGAACGAGAAACAAAGTCTGTCGCATTTCAAGGGAAGATCATTGTGCTGGAAAGCCTCACGCCGGTACTTCCCCCGAAGGAGAAAGCACAGCGCAAAAAAGAAATTGAGCGTTGTCTTTATGAGGTGTTCAGCAAATATGGGGACAGATTTCCCTAATCATTCGCAACATTGTTGTCCGGGGCTGCTGATGGTATAATATAGTTGTAAGGTTGGTAGCTCCATTCCAACAAGGAAAGGAGCCCAATATGGAATTTATCAGAGAAGATTGTATTTACGCAAGACAGTCAGTAGACCGCAAGGACAGTATCAGCATTGAAAGTCAGATCGACTTTTGCAAGTATGAATTGAAAGGTGGGAGCTGCCGGGTATTCAAGGACAAAGGCTATTCCGGTAAGAATACGGACAGGCCGGAGTTTCAAAAGCTACTGGGCGAGATCCGCAAGGGAAAGGTCCGGCGGGTCATCGTGTATAAGTTGGACCGTATAAGCCGCTCTATTCTGGACTTTGCAACGATGATGGAGCTGTTTCAAGAGTATGATGTGGAGTTTGTATCATCCACAGAAAAGTTTGATACTTCGACCCCGATGGGCCGGGCCATGCTGAATATCTGCATTGTATTTGCCCAGCTTGAACGTGAGACAATTCAGAAGCGTGTCACAGACGCCTACTATTCCCGGTGCCTGAAAGGCTTCCACATGAGCGGGCAGGCACCATACGGTTATCAGTTAGAGCCTACTGTGGTAGAGGGTATCCGCACAAAGAAAATGGTTGCCGACCCCATAGCCGCCGACCATGTACGGCTGATGTTTCAAATGTACGCCGAACCGGAAACCTCCTTCGGAGATATTACCCGATACTTCGAGGAACAGGGTATCAAGATTTACGAGAAGTCAATGGTTCGGAGTTTTCTTTCCCAGCTTTTGCGAAACCCCGTTTACGCACAGGCCGACTTGGAGCTGTACGAATTTTTCAAGAGTCAGGGTGCAGCGATTGTCAATGACGCTTCTGACTTTGCCGGAACAAACGGCTGCTATCTCTATCAGGGGCGGGATGTGAAAGAGGACAAGGACAGGTGCTTAAAAGACCAGATACTTGTTATCGCTCCCCACGAAGCACTCATTTCCTCTGACACATGGCTGAAATGCCGGAAAAAACTTATGGCAAATACCACCTTCCAGCAGGGACGGAAACCGAAGAACACTTGGCTGGCCGGAAAAATCAAATGCGGGCATTGTGGGTATGCGCTGAAAGCCACCCATGTACCCAACAGCACCGGATATTTCCGCTGTACCAAACGGACGGAAAACAAAGGCTGTCCGGGCTGCGGGAAAATCCGCAAAGAAGAATTTGAGCAATTCATTTTCTCGGCCATGCAGGAAAAATTCAAAGACTTTCAGATACTCCACGGCAGAGAGGAAAAAGTCAATCCGAAACTTACCGCCTATCAAGTGGAGCTGGCACAGGTAGAGGCAGAAATTGAAAAGCTGCTGGACACGCTGACCGGAGCCAATGCGACCTTGCTTGCCTACGCTAACAAAAAAATTGAAGAACTGGACACCCGACGCCAGACCATTTCAAGGGCAATCGCCGAATTGAGTGTTGAAACCATATCGCCCCAGCAGATAAAGAAGTTGTCCTATTATCTCGACAACTGGGAGAGCATAGATTTTGACGACAAAAGAAAAGCCGCCGATGGTTTGATCTCTACGATCAAGGCCACCAGCGACCGTGTTCAGATAGAGTGGAAAATCTGACATTTCCGCTCTATCGCCCCTCATTTCTATTTTATCTTGTTTGTACCCCTTGTACACCGATGTTTCATTTCACCAATGATCAAAGGAACTGCATACGTTGAAAACTGTAATTGATAATTGGTATCAAAATGATCGACTGCTTTTATTAGACCAACGATGCCTACTTGAAACAGATCTTCATAATGATTTGATTTTTGGTAAAATCTTTTCATTAAGGATAACACTAATTTTGTATTAGAAAGAATAATCATTTCTTTACTTTTTTGATCATGATTCTTTTGATAATTTTGAATCAATGTATATAATTCTTCTTTAGAAAGAGTTTTTTGAATAGGGATAGTGCTCATAAAACTTTCTTTTTCCACAATAATCACCAAAATTAGTGTGGCTTTTTTTGATAAAAATATACTATTTCACTTCATCATAATTTAATTGACTTCTTAATTTTTTTATAATCTTTTTTTCTAATCTAGAAATATAAGATTGTGAAATACCTAATAAATCAGCAACATCCTTTTGTGTCAATTCATCATTATTAGATAAACCATATCTTAAAATCAATATTTCTTTTTCTCTTTCATTCAATTCTTTTAAAGCTTCATAAAAAATTTTCTTTTGATCACTTTTCAACATTTCTTGTTCAACAAGATCATCATCAGTTCCTACGATATCTCCTAATAATAACTCATTACCATCATAATCAATATTTAAAGGTTCATCTAAAGAAATCTCATAACGAATCTTATTATTTTTTCTTAAGTACATAAGTATTTCATTTTCAATACACCTTGAAGCATACGTCGCAAGTTTAATATTTTTATCTGCCTTAAAAGTATTGATTGCTTTTACTAAACCAATTGTGCCAATACTAATTAAATCTTCCAAAGGACAATTGGCGCTATTGTCATATCTTTTAGCAACATAAACAACCAATCTTAAATTATGTTCAATCAATAAATCTCTTGCTTTTTGATCCCCAGAAACTGCTTTTTCAATTATTTCCTTTTCTTGTTGACCTTTTAAAGGAGGCGGTAAAATATCATGTCTTCCTATATAATAAAGATACTGTTTTGTATTTAAAAACTGTCTAATCATTTGCCACATCAAATAATCCCTCCCATCAATTCTTTATTTAATAAACAATCATAATCTAATTCATCCAATACACCTATATAAACATTTCTTAAAGATTGCTTATTTACTAAAACTTGGTCAACTAAAATAATATCTATTTTTCTTTTTTTTAAGCCATCAATAATCAATGTATCTAATTGTTGATAAGTATCAATTTTACTTTTTTTAATAAAAATAAGTGGATAACCTAGATAGTTTGCATGATTACCACTATCTAAAAACCCTGAAAGATGATAAATCTTATTATTAAAAATAAGTGTTACATCATATAGATCATCTTTTTGTTTTATTTTTCTTTTTGTATAAATTAAATAAATTGTTTCAATGATTAAAAAAACACATATCATAACAACAATAACTATATCTTTATAATTTATGGGAGTAATCAAGATTCCGTTGTATATAAATGATTCTTTTATTAGGGTATTGATAAAGAATAGTATTGAAAAATAAACAATTAAAAAAACTGGAAAATATAAGAAAAATTGTTTTTTAAAAATAAATAAAAAAAGGACAATCCAGTATAAAAAACTTATATATGGTAAATAGTCTATATAAATGAGAACAATCGATATATTACTTAAAAAACTCAAGAAAAGGATTTTCAAAAATGACCAATTAATATTAAGCAATAATGAAATCATTTCATAAGTCATGATAAATAAAATACCATTCATACAATAAGTTAATTCAACATAGACCTCCATCTTGCTTACCCCTTTATCATCATATATGATGACAAGTAAAAAAGATGTCAAAAAAGATTGGACATTTAAAAAAGTATGGACAAAAATCCATACTTTCTACACATTATTTTTTTGAACGATCGATTGCTTCCATCACAGCGTTTCTAAAATTATTTTCTTCTAAAGCCTTAACGCCTTGAATCGTAATACCACTTGGAGAACAAACTTGATCTTTTAAAATACCTGGATGTAATTGCGTCTCTTTAACCATTTTTGCACTTCCTAAAACAGTTTGGCTGGCAAGCTTATAAGCCAAATCACGAGGCAAACCATTTAAGACTGCACCATCTGCTAAAGCTTCAATAAACATATAAACAAAAGCTGGTCCACAACCACTTAAAGCACCACCGGCAACCATTTGATAATTTTCAATAAGATAAACCTCACCAATGCTTTCAAACATTGTTTGTACGTAATTTAATTCTTCAGCTGTTAAAGTATTGTCTTTTTCAAATAAAGTCGTTCCTTCTAATACCTTAGCTGGTGTGTTTGGCATAATTGTTAAGTGATGTGTTCCCGGTAATAATTCTTCATATTTATCATTTCCATAACCAGCAACAATTGAAACGATCACTTGTTGATCAATGACTGATTTTATTTTTGAAATGACACTTTCTACGACATTTGGTTTAACCCCCATCACCAAATAATCACAATTTTTAACAACGTCTTGTTCACTTGAACATACATGAATACCAAAATCTTGTTCAAACATCATCAGCTGTTGACTATTTATATCATATCCATATACCTCGCTACCATCAATAAAATCACTTTTAATAAGACCTTGGCAAATTGTCCCCGCCATATTTCCTAATCCTATAAATCCAATTTTCATTTAAATTTCCTCCTTTATAAAAATGAGCTAACATCGTTAGCTCATCTTATTAAATTCTTCTATTTTTGATAAATGCTGGTGGAAAACCATCATCATCATCTTCGTCATCATCATATGATTCAAAAGTTTGTGGTTCTTCACCTAAAGGTCTTGCTACTGAAGGTTGGACAGTTACTTCTTCCTTTTCTTCTTCGAATCCTGTTGCGATAACAGTAACAATAATTTCATCATCTAAGTTTTCATTAATAGCAATACCTAAATAAGTATTAATGTCATCTCCAACTTCTTGAGTAATTGTTTCAAGTGCAATATTTGCATCATATAATGAAATATTTGGTCCACCTGTAACGTTAATAATAGCGTCTTTAGCACCTGCTACGGAAACTTCTAATAAAGGTGAAGAAATTGCACGTTTTGCAGCTTCTTTTGCTTTATCATCTCCTGATGACATACCAATACCAATTAACGCATTTCCTCTATTTTTCATAACTGCACAGATATCTGCAAAGTCAAGGTTGATAAATGCAGGAACAGCAATTAAATCAGTAATTGTTTGAACACCTTGTCTTAATACATTATCAGCTTCTCTAAATGCTTCTTGCATTGGACGTCCACCAATTAGTTGTAATAAACGGTCATTTGAAACCACAATAATACTATCTACATTAGAACGTAATTCATCAATACCTTCGATTGCTTGTTTTTTACGTTTCATTCCTTCAAAAGTAAATGGTTTAGTAATAACACCTACTGTTAATGCTCCTAATTCACGAGCAATCTTAGCGAAAACAGGTGCTGCACCAGTACCAGTTCCACCACCCATACCAGCAGCAATGAAAACCATATCTGCACCTTCAAGGGCAGTTCTAATATCTCCTTCAGATTCTAAAGCAGCTTTCTTTCCTACTTCTGGATTACCTCCTGCTCCTAAACCTTTTGTTAAATCTTTTCCTAAAATAATTTTATTTTCTACAGGCGAACGACGTAATACTTGTACATCTGTATTTGCGACAAAGAATTCTACTCCTCTAACGCCTTCTTCAACCATGCGGTTAACAGCGTTGTTTCCTCCGCCACCAACACCGATTACTTTTATTTTTGCAACTTGTTCAAAATCTAATTCTTCGTTCATGATTTACCCTCTCTTTTATCTATTCTTCTTCACCAAAGAAAGTATCTAGTAATCTACTAAATCTTCCAGTTTTCTCTTTTGTATCTTTTACTTTCGTAAGTCCTTTAAATCTCACAGCCATTGTATTAGAAATATCCGGTAAAACAACAGATGTTTCATAAGGACCAAGATATTTAGCACGATCAGACATATAAAAAATCATTCCTACAGAAGAAACAAATGCCATATCTCTAATGCCAATAATATCTGGACGATAAACTCTCACTGGACCTTCTAAAACACGACCAGCAACTTTATCTAGTAGCTCAAGTTCTCCTCCGCCACCAACAATCAGTGTTTCATAATGTTGTCCATTATCGATAACACCCATTTTTTCTTTAATAACATTTAACATATCAACTGCAGCTTCTTCTAAAATACCCGCAAAATCTTTTTGTGTATAATCTTTACGACCATCTGGAAGCTCAGTTGTATGAATAGTATCCTCTTGTCCAACAGTATAATCCAAAGAACCATATTTGACTTTATATGTTTCAGCTTGATTCATAGAAATTTGTAAATGTTGAGCAATTGCTCTAGTCAAATTATAACCCCCAACTGAACATACTGTTAAATATTTTAAATATCCATCTTTGTAGAAAGATATTGTTGACGTTTTATATCCCATATCAATAATCAATGCACCTTCTTGAAGATAAACCACATCAAAAGCTTCCTTTGCACACGCAAAGGCATTGATACAAATATCCATAACTTCTAAACCTACCTTTTCAACGGCCATAATATATGGATATAAAATCTGTTTTTGTGAAGTAATGATCAATGTATCAATAATTAAATTTCTTGAAGCTTCTCCTATAGGAGGTACTTGACTAATTCCAAAATCACCATTAAAGCGAACTGGTATTACACAAACCACCTCTTCTTCATGAGATTTTTTGAATTTAGTAGAAAGTTTCAAACCTCTTACAATATCATCCTTAGAAATCTTATCATGATCACTAAGTGATACACTACTATTACTTTGATAAAGTTTAGAACGAATAGTAGGGATTGTAAGACCAACTGCTTTGATTTCTCCATCTAGAAAATCATTAGCTTCTTGAACAACTCCTTTGATATCATTTACTAATAAATTTTCATCTTCAATGATGCCTTTTTTTACACCATGACTAGGGACCTTTTTAGAAAAAAGAACATGTAAATTAGAATTGATAATTTCACCAACTAACAATTCAATTGAAGCACTACCTATATCCAATACTGCATAAACTTCATTCATGTCTATCTCCCCTTACTACATATATCATTATATTATCATAAAAGCTACGATATTTAAAGGTTTTAGTTTCAAACACGTAGCTTTTTTCATACACTATTTAATTGTATACATAGACATTTTTTCCTAAATAATCATAGTATTTATAATCAGGATAACTTTGAATAACCAAGTAATAATTTGTTGATGTAAGTTGTTTTTCCATGTCTTCAATACGTACATAAAAAACCTTACCATCATCAAGTTCCAACTTACATTTGGTTTGATCTTTTTCATCAGGTTCAAAGACAATACTAGAGATTTGATTTTGAACAACTGATGGTAATTTGACATATGCTTTCACAAATGATCGGAAATGTTCTTCGTCAAAATTCATCATTTGTGGACAACGTTGTACATAAGAAATCCATTTTTGTTGTTGATCTTGTTCAAAAATGCCATCTTGATCTGCAACATATAAAATATTATTAATATAGCCATATAAAGAAGCATTGTTTTCTTTAATTCTTATCTTTATATTCCCTATCAAATCTTTCGTTACAGTTGCTTTTTCAACAAAGATCATTTTTTCAACCTCTGTTTCAACCTGTTTTTTATTTACTTTAAAAAAATAAGTTTTTTTTGATTTAACCGGTAATCGTTCAATAATCTCTTCAGCAGAAGTCAAATGACATCCTGAAATAGTTATTTTTTTTACTTTAGACATATCTCCAAAGAAAAAAATCACTAAAAATATCAAAAACAAAACAATAAGCACAAAATTAATTCTTCTTTTTCTTTTTTTCTTTTTTAATTTATTTCTCATTGTTAACACTTGATTTTCATCATGTTCATTATATACATACGTTGTCATCTTAAGACTCCCAATTAATAAAACGTACTTCTGGTTTTAATAAAACACCATACTTTTCTTGAACTGTTTTTTGGACATAAAAAATCAAATCATGAATATCCTTAGCAGAAGCATAACCATTATTTACAATAAAGTTAGAATGTTTTGGAGAAACTTGTGCTCCACCAATTTCATAACCTCTAAGACCTGCATCATCAATATATTTCCATGCAGCCGCACCTTCTGGATTTCTAAAAACACTTCCTGCACTTGGTTTATTCCAAGGTTGCGTAGACATTCTTCTTTCTTTTCTTTTATCTAAAGTTTCATTAATTTCTTCAACACTTTTATTTTCCAAAACAAAAGTAGCTTCCAAGACAATCCATTTAGGATGGTCTTGAATGATGGAATGTCGATATGAAAAATCCATTTCATCTTTAGATAATTCAACCACTTTTAAATGTTCATCTAATACTTTTACTGATTTAACAACTTTACTTAAACATGATTTATAGGCCCCTGCATTCATAAAAATACCACCACCGATATTTCCAGGAATTCCTCCCATAAATTCAAAACCACTCAAACCAATTTTAGCACAATCATAAGCAAGTTTAATCATTGTAACACCACATTGGGCAGTTACTTCGCTCCCATTGACATGATATTGATTCATATCTTCAAGGGAAATAATAATTCCTTCAAAACTTTTATCTGAAAATAATAAATTTGAACCTCTTCCAATAACAAAAAGTTGAATACGATGCTTACGACAATACTTTATCACTTCAATCAACTCATCGACATTTTGAACTTTTATAAATAATTTTGCTGGCCCACCTACACGATAAGTTGTATGTTTATATAACGGTTCATCTTTAAGAACTTTTCCAACATCTAATTGTTTAAGTTCTTCATAATATTTTTCAAACTTCATCATTAGTCTCCTAACATCGAAATAATTTCTTGATACATGTCTTCAACTGCATTTGGCTTTCCTAACTTTTTAGCGTTTTCTGTTAAAATTTGAAGTGCAGTTTGATCATTAATAACACTATCAATTGTAGAAATCAATTTTTCTCCTGTTAAATCTTTTTCAAGAATCATTTTAGCAGCATGGTTATTTTCTAATTCACGTGCATTATATTCTTGATGATTTGCTGCTACATAAGGACTAGGAATCAAAATAGCTGGTACGCCTAAAGCTGTTAATTCAGCAAGGGTACTGGCTCCTGCACGTGAAACAATAAGATCTGTCGCATGCATTAAAGAAGGCATATCATCAACATAAGGGATGATTTTTACGTTTTCATTTTTATAATCTTTCATTGATTCATAATAAGGTTTCCCAGTAACATAAAGTACTTGATATTCTTTACCAACAAATTGATTCATTGATTCCTTCATCGTTTGATTAACTGTCTGTGATCCTAATGATCCCATAACAATCGTAACAACTTTTTTATTTCTATCTAAACCATATTTATCATAAATATCTTTAGGAACTTCATGGCTGACAACACTTGCACGAGGATTTCCAAGCAATAGTGTTTTTTCTTGAGGAAATTCTTCATACGCTTTTTGATAACAACAAATGATCTTATCTACTTTTTTTATAAGAATCTTATTTGTTAAACCAATAATTGAGTTTTGTTCATGAATCATCGTTTTAATTTTTAAACTTGCAGCAGCCTCTAAAGCTGAAGCACTTGGATATCCACCAAAACCAACAACAATATCAGGATTAAATTTTTTTATAACTTTTTTTGCTTTTCCAATAGATTTAACAAATAACAAAGCTGCATGAGCTTTCTTTAAAGGATTACCCGCTAATCCTTTAACATTTAAACCAACATAATCATATCCAAGTTGGGGAACAACTTGGGATTCCAAACGATCCTTTGTTCCAATAAATAAAAATTTTGAATTTGGTTCTTGTTTTTTTATATATTCAACTAATGCAAGAGCAGGGTATAAATGTCCACCTGTTCCTCCTGCAGCAACAACAACTTTCATCTTTACTCACTCCTTAAAGTTTATTATACTCTTTTTCTCTATTTTTGAGAATTGATAACTCTAAAATAGTGCCACTCTTTATCAAAAAAAGCAACACTTTTTAAAAAAAAGATTAATCATTCGACTAATCTTTCTTTTGAATAATAAAACTTACACCATCAACTCTATTAACAGCTTCAACTTTATATCCATACATTGTTACTGTTTTATAAACAATAGATAATCCTAAACCAAATTGTCCTTTATGACCTATTTCATAAGGTTGAAATAAAGATTCAGGATTTGAATTATCTATAGGTTCACCATCATTAAATATTTCTAAATATTGATCTTTTAAAATAATTTTAATTTCATGGTGTACATAACGAGCAGCATTTTCTATAATATTTTCAATACAAATACGCCAATAATCATCTTTTCCTTTAAAAGAGGAATCTTGTAAATCTGTAAGAATTTCTATTTGTGTATGCATAGCTGTTAATTGGAAAACAATATGTTCAATCAATTCTTTCATTGAACATGTTTCATCTCCAATTTGTCCACTTATGTAATCTAATCGATTTAAATATAGTAAACTTTTTACTTTCTTTTCTAACCGATCTGTATTTTCTAAAATAACATCCACTGATGAATCTTTATCTCCATAAGGATAAATATCATCCTTAATACTTTGAGCATATGTTTGAATTAAAGCAATAGGTGTTTTTAAATCATGAGAAATGTTATGAATCATTTCTTCTTTAATTTCATTTTGTCGATCTATCTCTTCTTTCATTTCTATTAACGAAGAAGATAAAACACCTATCTCATCTTCTCTTTGAATATGCAATTCACTTTCTTTATCATTTTTTATATCATCTATATAATTTTTAATAAGCTTCAATGGTTTTATTAAAGATGAAACCCAAATAAACAAAGCAAGTCCAATAATAAAAAAAGCAATATAAAAGATATCAATAACTTGATCCTTTAGATTATTAATCAATGTTTTAGAATAATCACTATAAACAAGTGAAATAATATAATTAGAATCATCCGCTTTTACAATTTGATAATATACTGTTTGGTCTTGCATTTTAACCTTTTCTTGTAATTTCTTTTTATTTTTCTTAACCATCTTATAAAGATCATTTTGAAAAACATAATCTAATATTTGATATTTCTTAGCAGAAATATTTTGCGCTGTTGTAAGCGTATCTTCATTAATGTTATAAGTAAAATGATAAATTTGTTTATCTGAACCTGCATAATCAGGAGAAAAATCATATGAGTAAAAATCATTTTGTGAGCGTGTCAAAACATCATACATTTCATTATCAATAACATGTGTTAAGTTGTTATCAATAATAGGCAATAGAATTGCTAAAACACCTATTGCAATAATTGAAAAAATAATAACAAGTTGTTTTTGTAAAGAATATTTCGTAAGCATTAGTCTAAACGATATCCAAATCCATAAATCGTACGAATATTAATTTCTGGCATTTTTTTACGCAATCTTCGAAGTGTATCATCAACGACACGATCACTACCAAAATAATTTTCGTCCCATACTTTTGATAAAACTTGTTCTCTTGAAATAGCTAATCCTTTGTTATTTAAAAAGTAAACAAGTAGATCATATTCTTTTGTTGTTAAAATGATTTCATTATTGTTATAGAAGACTCTTCTTTTTTCTAAATCAATATCATAACCATCTATTTGTATCTTAGATGGATTATCATAAGCACGTTTTAATAAATTATTAATTCTTAAAATAACTTCTTTAATATTAAATGGTTTTGTAATATAGTCATCTGAGCCTTTTTCTAAACCAATAATACGATCAAATTCTTGATCTCTAGCTGACATAAATATAATTGGCATTTTAGGCTTACTTGCCTTTATTTCATTAAACAATTCAAAACCACTTGCCTTATCTAACATAATATCTATAAGCCATAGATGTACATCATCATCTTTATGAAGTAAAGCTTCATCATACGTATAAAATGAGCAAACACTATAGCCTTCTTTTTCTAAATAAGTTCTTACCAAATCATTTAGATTTTTTTCATCATCTATAATATTAATTTTAAATAACATCTTCTTCACCTCATTTGTATCCTATTCTATTATGACCTATTATAGTTAAAATATTGCCATAATATATGGCAATATTTTGTGATAATATGTGATTTTATCTTTCAATAACAAATCCGCGTTCTTTCATTTTAGTAATGATATAATCTACAGATTGTAAACATTTTTCATTTGTATCCGCTTCAACCATAACACGTACAACTGGTTCTGTTCCTGATTCACGAACAAGAACACGTCCTTCATCACCTAACTTATCTTCAACTTCTTTAATGACTTTTTGTACTTCAACATCATTTTGAGCCTCTTTTTTATCTCTTACATATACATTTTTCATTAATTGAGGGTAAATTGTTACAGGTTCAACTAATTGAGCTAATGTTTTTTTGCTTTCAATAACTGCTTCCATAATTTTTAAAGATGTTAAAATACCATCTCCTGTTGTGGCATGTTTAGAGAAAATGATATGTCCTGATTGTTCTCCACCAATACAATGACCATTTTTCACCATGTTTTCATTAACATATTTATCTCCAACAGCTGTTTTTTCATATTTAATACCTTCTTTATCTAACGCTTTATATAAACCTAAGTTAGACATAACTGTTGTAACAATTGTATCATTAGATAATTCACCATGTTCTTTTAAATATTTACCACAAACATAAAGAATTAAATCACCATCAATAACTCTTCCAAATTCATCAACAGCTAAACAACGATCAGCATCACCATCATAAGCAAAACCAATATCTAATCCTTTAGATTTTACTAGTTCTTGTAATGATTCAATATGTGTAGAACCACAGTTTGTATTAATATTTAAACCATCTGGTTCACTATGAATCACATAAGTTTTTGCTCCTAAAGCATCGAAAACACTTTTAGCAAGATTAGAACTTGCACCATTTGCACAATCTAAACCAACACGAATATTTTTAAAAGCACGTGTAGGAATTGACATTAAATATCCTAAATATCTATTTCTACCTACTGAATAATCTGTTGCACATCCAATTTCATCTTTTGTAGCAAATGGAATTTCATCTACTTCACCGTCAATGTATTGTTCAATTAAATTTTCAACCTTCGCATCCATTTTATGACCATTACAATCTAAAACTTTAATTCCATTATCATAATATGGATTATGTGAAGCAGAAATCATAATTCCACAATCAAAACCATCTGTTCTTGTAATATAAGCAACACTTGGTGTTGTTGTTACATGCATTAAAGAAACATCAGCACCACTTGCTGTAAGTCCAGCAACAAGTGCATATTCTAACATATAAGAACTTCTTCTTGTATCTTTCCCAATAACAACTTGAGCATGATCTTTATTTCTTCCAAAATACCACCCAATGTATCTTCCTACTTTATAAGCATGTTCAACTGTTAAATCTTTATTAGCTTCCCCACGAAAGCCATCTGTTCCGAAATATTTTCCCATTTTAAATCTCTCCTATTTCTTTATATTTACGCGAATCTGTTCATCGCTATCTAAACGATATGTTAAAGTTTCGTCACTTAATTCTACTTCTAATTTCACATTATGTCGACCCTTTTTTAACCCAACGACATCTACATAGACCTTAATGTCATCATTTGTAAGAGCATTAATACGATCACTTGTACCAATAACTGTTAAATTGCATGTATCGCTTGACATAGAAACATTGTTTTCTTTGCCATTTTTTATTTGAATTGGTATATCTGTAAATTGTCTTTGTTCAGAAGGAACAAGCGTAATTGTTCCATCCACTTTAGTAAATGACATCTTATTAACTCCTGAAACACTTAACAATTTTAAGTCTTTAAATGTACGACCTTCTTCCAAATCACTTACATCCACTTTAACTTTAATATTATTAATATCCTTTAATTTACTTTCATCACCATAAATCTTTACTTTATCTTTTGAAAAAGTCATTTGATCGATTGCATATCCATTAGCCACATTTCCTGTATATTCAGGTACAAGTGGAACTGTCTTACTATAATTAGACAATGAACAATCCACTTTAACAGTTGAAGGAATAACACTTACATTTAAAGCTTTTCCACTTCGATCAAAAGCCTTTACTTTACATTCTTGAGTAAACGAATCTGTCACTCCCTTTAAATCAATAACTGCTTCAACAGAATAAACATTATCAATATTATCTTGTGAACCCCTTACTTCTACTTCACTATGTTCAATACTATCTACTGAAACAGAATGTTTATCCTTTAAGCTATCTTCATTTTTAAAACGATATCCTAAACTAAACGTTTTAGTTACCTTTTGTGAAACTGTTACCGTTACTGTTTGAGGAACAATGAGAACTTCTAAATCATTAGAGAAATTTCTTGATTTCAATTCTACTGTCTGTTCACCTTCCCCTATTCCCGAAAAATCAGCATATATTTCATAATTTTTCATCAATTTAGCATTATAAATATCAATAGAAGGACCAACTAAGCCTACACTTACAGTCTCTGGCATTCCAGCAACAACAAAATCATCTTGTAAATTTTCTATTTTCACAGGGACTTGTTGAATATAATCTCCTGAATTAGGTGTTGAAAATACATTTTCAAAATTACCTCCATTAACTGTAAATAGTAAAATCGTTGCTAAAATAAATGATAATATTTTTAAAGATAATCCTGATTGTAACATTCTATCTAAAGTAGAATTAATAAAATTCATCACTTTAATAGCACCATTTACAAAAGCTCTTCCCCTTGAATCTATTTCATCATTAATAGATTGAGAAGTGATATGTTTTTCTTCTGTTTTTGGTTTTTCTTTTTCTTTTGAAATAAAATTTAAGAAAAAATCAGTTGTTGAATCACGATGTTCTTGATTATTTTTACTCATCTTCATCACCTTCTTCATCTTCTGATTTAAACCAACCTAGTTCATTAACTAAGCTTGCTCTTAATTCCTTTCTTGGAATCTTGATAAGTTCTCCTTTGATAGCAAAAGAAATCGTTCCTGTTTCTTCAGAAACTACAACTGTTAATGAATCAGTAATTTCACTTATTCCTATAGCAGCACGATGTCTTGCCCCATAAATAGGTGAAAGATCCTTTTGAGTTGGTGGGAAAAAGGCAGCTGCACAAACAACACGGTCATCTTTAATAATAACTGCCCCATCATGTAAAGGTGTTCCTTCCCAAAAGATTGTATTAAATAATTCTGATTTAATATCGGCATTGATTTTAGTTCCTGTATTAATATAATCTATTAAAGATTGTCCTCTTTCAAAAGTAATCAAGGCCCCTGTTTGTGTTTCTGATAACTTTGTCACTGAATCAACAATTTCATCTAACAAATGTTCCTTTTGATCATTTGATAAACGTTCCATATGATAATCTCTTTTAGTTTGTCCCATTTTTTCAAGTAATGAACGAATTTCTGGTTGAAAGATTACAATTACCGCAATAATTCCCCAAGTCAAAACCGTATCTACTAAATAAGACATTGTTGAAAGTCCTAAAACACTTGTTACTAATTTAATTAACAAAATAATGAGAACCCCTTTAAATAACTGCATCGTTCTCATATTTTGTTTAAACATACTAATTCCTAAATATAAAATATACCACACTAATAATAAATCAATAATTGTACGAATAATGTTTAAAATTAATGATAGATTAACTTCTATACCTGCTATCATTTTATCCCCTACTTTCTTCAAACATATTATACTTGATGTTTTCTATTTTATAAAGAAAAGATAGATTTTTATTCAAAATCTATCTTTTCATCTTTATTATTAACAAATCTTTAAATTCTTCAATATTAATTTCTTGACCTTGTTCTTTTTTCTTTAAAGCTTCTAAAACATCTTGATATCTTTTTTTCGTAAGTGGATTTGTCATCATACAAATAATAGATAAAAGTAAACACATACACGTCACACCTATAAATAAAAGAGCAATTCCATGTTGTGTTGCTAAACTTTGGGTTGCTAATTGACCATTATAACCAATTTTATCCATACAGTTTCCTAAGATACTTACTCCAATAGCTGCTGCTATTTTTTGTGAAACAGTAGCCATTGAATAAAAAATACCATCTTTTCTAACCTTATTTACCAAACAATCAACTTCTACGCAATCACTAATCATTGCATAAATCACTTGATATAAAGCATTAAGTCCAACTACTAAAATACTTGTCATGATAACAGGACCAATAGCTGATTTTTGTTTTAAGATAAACAGAGGAAATACAATCATACATACAAACCAAATTCCCATCGAAATACACCAAGCTTTAGCTTTAGAATATTTGATGGACCATTTATTAATAGGAAACACCCAAAACAAAGCAACAATCCACATAATAATATTGACCATCGACACTTGCATATTATTTAATTGTAAATTATAAGTAAGGTAATAAACTAATACGCCTAAAAATACAGCTTGTGCTAAAATAGCAAAAATAAATGCTGCTGTTAAATGTAAAAAAGCTTTATTTCTTAATGGTCCATTTAATAAATCTTTAAAAGTTACTTTTTCTTTAATGATGTCTTCTTGATTTTCATAACCTTTAGAAACTTTCCAACCAATTAAAATACTGATTGTACAAATAAAACCAAAAATAGCAAAACAAACAGACCAAGCATTCTTTGTACTTCCTACAAAAGGAGCTAAAAAAGAAGTATATGCCATGATACCACTTCCTAAAGCAACCCCTACGATAGCCCAAAATGTTCTAATAGTGGCTAATCGACTTCTTGTATCATAATCATTTGTAACTTCACCACTTAAAGATGTATAAGGAATATCTATTAATGTTTGAAATGTATAAAATAAAATGGCAACAACAATAAAATAAATCTTTTGTGTGGTTTCTACAAAATTCCATGACGTAAATAAAAGCCATGTAACAATTCCAAAAGGAATAGCAAAAGCAATTAAAAATGGTCTTCTTCGTCCTTTTTGAGGATCTCTTGCATCAGAAATCATTCCTACTAGAGGATCTGTAATGGCATCCCAAACAGTCCCAATAGTCATAATAAAACCTGCAAAACTTCCTGAAAGTCCTACAACATCTGTAAAGAAATATAAACCATAAGTCGTAAACATTGTAAATGTAAACAATGTTGCAAGACCAGGTAAGCCATACAAATACATTTGTTTTTTAGTCATCTTTTTCATCTGTCATCCCAGCTATCTTATAAGTATAAGGTTTAAAATAAGGTAATAAGCGATCAATAACTGGTCCATAAACAAAAACTGCAATCAGTGTTCCTATCCCCCAAGAAGCTCCCATAAAAACTCCCAAGGCAAATAAAATACAATAAGAAACTGATAAACCTATACCATAACTCTTATGTAATAAATCAGCCATTGCAAAAGCAAAAATATCACTCGATTGATATCCAAGACCAATAGGAATATAGTAGGCTAGAGTAAGGATAATGATTAAAGATCCAGCAATAATGCAACCTACTTTTAAACCAAATGACATCGCATCTACAGGTGGTAATATTGGTGCTAAAAAATCTAACCAAACATTTTCAAATGGACCTATTAAAAAGCACCAAGCTAATGTTCCTAAATGTACTAAATCTCTTCTAATAATTAAAAATACAAAGAAAACAATTCCTTCAAAAACAAGTGCTGCTGTTCCTAATTGAACATGAAAAACATTAGATAGTCCTATTTCAAAAGTAGTAAGAGGATCGCTTCCCCATTCTGGTGAAACAAGTAAAGCGACCCCTAGAGCACAAAAGAAAATAGAAGGAATAATTGCAAGTAATCTACGTGTATATCCTAGAATAATCTTTTTATCCATCATTAATCCTCCCACTCAACTGCAATTGCTCTTACTGGTGAACCATCACAACCTACAACTTTCATTGGAATAGCAATAATATAAGGATTTTCAAAATCAATTCGATCAAAATAAGCCCAGTTTTCTCCAATCATTAAGCGTTTTTCAGAAAATAAATCATGAACTGGGAATTCTGTTCCACCTGTTTGATCAGCATTAATTGTATCAATTCCAATAAATCTAACACCTTGTTCTACTAAATAATGAGCAACTTCTCCATTAACATAAGGATGATGGAAAAATTCTTCTGTTCCTCTTTTTTTATACCAATTTGTATTAAATAAAACAATTTTACCAGGTATAATTTGTTCTTTATAAGGTTCAATATCTTCCATTGTAATTGCTTCTTCAGCTTTTTTATCAGTGACTCTTACAACAATAGCATCTCCTAAAAAGAAATCTAACTCCATTTGATCAATTGTTGCTCCTTCATTAGAAAAATGATAAGGGGCATCTACATGTGAACCTGTTTGTGTTCCCATTACTAATGTTGATAAATTATAACCTTCATTTTCTAAAGTTGTTGCTACAGTAACTGATGGCTCAGGATCTCCTGGATAAATTGGTGTATCAGCTGTAAATTCCCATGATAAATCAACAATTTTTTTAATCTTATGCATTTTCTTTTTCTCCTTCATCTTTATAAGCTTTTTTTAATAATTCTAAGTAATCTTCTTTATGAATTTCTCTTGCATTATCATTTGATAAAATATTATCTGCTGATCTTTGAGCAATTGCATCAAACTTATCTTCAGTAATTCCTTTTATTTCTTTAATAGTAGGAATATTTAAACGTTTATTAAGTTCTTTAACATATTTTACTGTGCTGTAAGCATACTCTTGATCATTCATACCATTTCTTTCAATTCCTAATGCTTGAGCAATATCTATAAATCTATCCATACATGCTGGAATATTGTATTCCATGATATAAGGTAAAAATAATGAATTAGCAACACCATGTGGTGTATCAAACCATGCTCCAACAGTTTCAGCAAAAGCATGAACAGCCCCAACATTAGAACTAATAAAAGACATTCCACCTATTGTACTTGCTATCATCATATTTCTTCTTGCATCTTTATCATGACCATTTACATAAGCTTTTTCTAAATTTTGAGCAATTAATGAAATTCCTTTTAAAGCAAGCGCATCTGTAATTGGTTGATGAACTTTAACTGTGTAAGCTTCTATACAATGTGTTAAAGCATCCACTCCACAAGATGCTGTAAGTGATTGTGGTAAATCTAAAGTAATTGTTGGATCACAAATTGCAAGTGTTGGAATCATATGAATAGGATCTCCAACTGTCATTTTATACATTCTTGCTGTATCTGTAATGACTGCACACCATGTAACTTCACTTCCTGTTCCAGCAGTTGAAGGAATACAAATAAGTGGTAAAATTGATTGTTCTAATTCAACATCACCCCATTCAACAGTTGTTTTTCCGTTTGTAACAATTGCAGCAACTGCTTTTGCTTGGTCCATTGCTGACCCTCCACCTAAAGCAATGATGGCATCTACCTTTTCTTCAATAGCAATTTTTGCCATTGCATCACAATCTTCAGCCCTTGGATTAGGTTTTACATTCGTTTCTAATAAATATTCAATTCCTTCTTTTTCTAAACTTTCTTTTAATACTTGATAATGAGCTGATTTAGATAAAAAATCATCTGTAACAATCAACACCTTTTTAAATCCCAATGTTTTTACTTCATTCCCTGTTTCATTTAAAACACCATATCCTTCAACAATACGTGTTCCATGAAAAAAATTATTGACTTCTAACATATTTTCCTCCTGTTTCTTAACTCTACATTTATTTTATGATATATTGTAACTATACAATCAAGTATTATTTGTGAATTTTTTAATTTAGGAAAGGATTGGCTAAAAAATGGATAATATTTATGTTTCACCAACAGAATTTGCAAGTATTTCAGGAGTGAGTCGTCAAACTTTAATTTTTTATGAAAAAAAAGGTATCTTTTTACCTGCATATAAAAATGAAAAAGGCTATAGATTTTATTTAATGTCCCAATTAGACATTATAGCTACTATACAGTCTCTTCAAAAAATAGGACTTTCTTTAGAAGAAATCAAAGATTATATTGAACATCGTAACGCTCAAAGTACGTATGAATTATTTTCTAATAAGATTAATACTTTAAAAGAGATTATTACTACCTATCATAAAATGATCAATATGATGGAAACAAAATGTCAACTTATTACCAAAGCTAATCAAATATTGACAGATATGGTATATATCGAATATCGAGATGAGATTAAAATTATTAAAAGTGATTATATTCCTTTTAATAGTAAAGAAATCAATCAGTATAAAATTTTAGGAGAACATATTAAATATAGAAAAAAACAAAACCATTCCTTAGGACATGCTATTAGTGGAATGGTTGAATGGAAAAAAATGTTAAAGTCAAAAAGAAAGAAAACATTTTATCAATATTATTACACAATTTTAGATAATCAACTAGAAGATGAAAATTATGATATTATACCTTCTGGTAATTATTTAGTTATTTATCATAAAGGAACTTATGAAACATCTTATCAATCCTATCATCTTTTTTTAGATTATGCTAAAAAAAATCATCTCATATTAGATGATATTGCCTATGATGAAAGCTTGATTGATGAACTTACTGAAGCAAATCCTCAAAACTATATTACACAAATTAGTGTCAAATTTAAAAAAGAGCTCTAAAAGAGCTCTTATGCATTATTTTTCCTATATTGTTGTCTTCTTTCGTTTTCAGTTAAATAGCGTTTTCTTAAACGAATATTTTCAGGTGTTACTTCAACAAGTTCATCTTCATTAATATAATCTAAACAAGATTCTAGATTAAATTGACGAGGTCTTTTTAAAACAACTGTTGAATCCTTGGATGATGAACGAGTATTTGTCATTTGTTTTCCTTTAGTAACATTAACTGTTAAATCATTATCTCTACTGTGTTCACCAACAATCATACCTTCATAAACATCCACACCAGGCCCAACAAACATTACTCCACGGTCTTCAACACTTCCAAGTGAATAAGCTGTTGTTTGTCCACTATCAATTGAAATTAAAACACCTAAGTTTCTCTTACCAACTGTTTCACCTTCCATTGGACGGTAATCAATAAATGAGTGAGAAATAATTCCATATCCTTTTGTCATTGTTAAGAAATTTGTCATAAATCCAAATAAACCTCTTGACGGAATTGTATAAACAACACGTGTTTGTCCATCACGAGAATCCATTGTTTCTAAGACACCTCGACGATATCCAAGTGATTCAATAACCGCTCCAATACAATCATCAGGTGCTTCAATAGTTACTTCTTCATATGGTTCACATAAAACACCATCGATTTCTTTCATGATTGCTTTAGGTTTAGAAACTTGTAATTCATAACCTTCACGTCTCATATTTTCAATTAAAATAGATAAGTGTAATTCTCCACGTCCAGAAACGATCCATTCTTCTTTATTTTGGATTCTTTCAATTTTTAATGAAACGTCTCTATTTGTTTCTTTAAATAATCTTTCTTCAATTTGTCTAGCAGTCACAAATTTACCATCTTGTCCAGCAAATGGTGAGGTATTTGTACCAAAAACCATTTGGATTGTTGGTTCATCGACATGTAATAATGGTAAAGCTTCTTCTTGACCTGTTGTACAAACAGTTTCACCTACACCGATATCAGCAAGACCAGCAATAGCAACGATATCTCCTGCACTGGCTTCTTCAATTTCAATACGGTGTAATCCAATAAATCCATATAATTTTTGAATTCTAAATTGACTATGGCTTCCATCAGCTCTTACACAAGTGACTGATTCATTAACATGAATCTTGCCTCTTTGAATACGTCCGATTCCAATACGTCCTACATAATCATTATAGTCTAATAAAGCTGGTTGGAATTGTAAAGGTCCATCAACATCTACTAATGGTTCAGGTATTTCTTTGATAATCATATCAAATAAACAATCCATATTTGGTACTTGTGTTGAAATATCAGGATCTAGACTTGATGTTCCTTGTAAAGCTGAAGTATAGATTGTTGGGAATTCTAATTGGTCATCATCTGCGCCTAATTCCATAAATAATTCTAAGACTTCATCCATAACTTCATCAATACGTGTTACAGGTCTATCTACTTTATTAATAACTACGATAGGTTTTACTTTAGCAGCTAAAGCTTTCTTTAAAACGAAACGTGTTTGTGGCATTGTTCCTTCATAAGCATCTACTACTAATAAAACACCATCTACCATGTTCATGATACGTTCTACTTCTCCACCAAAGTCAGCATGACCTGGTGTATCCATGATATTGATTCGATAATCTTTATAATTAATTGCTGTATTTTTAGCAAGAATTGTAATTCCTCTTTCTCTTTCAAGGGCATTGCTATCCATCGCACGTTCACTAATTTGTTCACGGTCTTCTAATGTTCCAGATAGCTTTAATAATTGGTCTACTAATGTTGTTTTTCCATGGTCTACATGGGCAATAATCGCTATATTTCTAATATTCATACGCTACTCTCCCTTCAATAACTTCCTCATTATATCACAATAATTTCAATTGTCATTATTTATTTTAATATGTCAAAAACAATTTTCAATGTAAGAGTTTACACTTTATTTTTGATTCAAAACTTCTTTTTTTATAACTTCTAATACACCTTGATGATCATTACTTTTAGCAATGCCATAAGCAATATCTTTAATACGTGGAACAGCATTGGCCATAGCATAACTATATTTGACAGATTTTAATAAAGTATAATCATTCATTTGATCACCAAACGCCATACATTCTTCTGGTTTAATATTCAATTCTCTTTGTAAGCGTTTTATGGCAACACCTTTATTAATATCTTCATTTTGAATATCAATCCATTCATTACCTGAAGTTGTTGCCTTAACACCTTTATCTAAACCACAAGCAATATCATCAGCATAACGGATAATTTGATGATTTGGATCATAAATAGCAATCTTCATAATTTCATCATCAATATCATCATAACTCTCTACAAATTGGTAATTACAATAATACGTACGTACCACTGGTTCTAAATGTTTAAATTCATTTAAACAATAGGCACTTTTAACCCCACATAAAATCATATTCAATTCTGGATGAGATTCTACTAATTGAATCACCGCTTGTACTTGTTCTTTTTTTAACGTATTTGTCGCAATCAATTTTACCCCCTTAGCAATATAACTTCCATTTTCTCCTATGAAATACATTTCATTAGAAATCGGTAAAAATTTTTGATACAAACGGAAATATTGGTTCCCCGATGCAATCACAAATTTTATTTTTCTTTTTCTAAGTTCCTCAAAAATATCAAAAAATTCCATTGAAAATCTTTTAGAAGAATCTAAAAAAGTTCCATCCATGTCTGTTGCTATTAATTTAATCATTCACTTCTCCCCTTTTTCTTCAAAAATATATTAAAGAAATATAATTTATTTTTCAATATTAAAGCAAAAGAAAAGTACAATTTCTCGTACCTTACTTTCCTATTATTCTCTTTATTACTTCTAAATCTTCATTATTTAATAACATATCAAAGATTTCATCATATTGTTTTTCTGTGAGATTTTCTAACCAACTTATATCTTCATTTGGATATTTCGTTTTATAGAACTTTATGACATGCGATTTTGACTTTTCTACTTTGCCTTCGGCTCTTCCTTCAACCTTCCCTTCAGCTCTTCCTTTAGCTTCTCCATCGACATAATGAGCCATCTTATCAAATTCAGCTTTTTCATAAGCCCAGGCTTCTTCTCTTAAGTTCATATCTTCCATAAACTTATCATATTTTTCTTTCATGATTTGTCCCACCTTTGTCATCTTTATTCTATCACATTCATTTCCTTTTTCAATGACATAACAAAGCTCTTCTAATTCATTTAAATGATCTTTTCCTTTTTCTTTAACTATTTTTTCAATTTCTTTTAAAAACACATAATAAATATGTATTAAACTTCCTTTATCATCATGATATTTATTATCCATAATACTAAATTTTCTTATTAATTCATGATATTCCTTATCTTCTTCATGATATAGAATTATTTGATATACCGGTTGCAACTTTCGATATTCATCTCCACTTTTTATTTGTAAAGCAATATTTTTAAAAGCATAATATTGAAATCTTCGATGCAAACTTTCAAATAAACCTGCTGATTGTACTTCAATATTAATATACTCTCCTTCTTGTGTTTTTACTCTAACATCTAAAATAGATCTTTTTTCCCGATAGTGATGTGTCATTAACTCTGAATTAATAACATAAAGTTCTTTACAGCGAATAGGTGTTATTTCTTCAATAATTTTTTTTAGAATATACTGGCATCCTTCATCTTCATTATCATAAACAAAATACTTAAATAATAGGTCATTATAAAATGGTATGGTTATCTTCTCTTTCATCTTTTGATCCTCCTATTATTTATATTGTATTTTTTCATACGTTTTTCTTTAAAAAAAAAAGGATTTATTTGTTTGGATACAAATAAATTCCTTCTTTAAAACGATTTAAACCATCTTTTAATCTTTCAAATGGGCAAGCTACATTCATACGAATAAAAGCTTTTCCATTTTCACCATATTCTAGACCATCACTTACATAAAGACCTGTTTTCTTTCTTATAAAAGAAGTGAGTTCAACACTATCTAAACATACCTTATGACAATCGATCCATAAAAGATAAGTTGCTTCTGTAGGCACTACATAAACATCTTTGATTTCTTTTTGAATAAATGAAATCGCATAATCTTTATTATTTTGAATATATTGATTTAATTCATTAAGCCAATCTTCACTTTGATTAAAAGCTGCCTTTGTTGCACAAATTGCAAAACTATTTGGTTCTGCTACTTCATCTGTATTAATTCCACGATTAACTTTATGTCTTAATACCTCATTAGCTACAACAATACAGGCTGTTTGCATCCCTGCCATATTAAAGGCTTTGGTTGGTGCAATACACATAATTGTATTTTCTAAATTTGTTTTTGAAACGGAAGCAAAAGGGATATATTCCTTTTGAGGATTGGTAATATCACAATGAATTTCATCACTTAAAACAATAACATGATGTTTCGCACACAAATCACCAATTTTTTGTAAAGTTTCTTTATCCCAAATTTTACCTATTGGATTATGGGGATTACAGAAAATCATTAATGTTGTTTGACTTAAAGAAAGTTTTCTTTCCAAATCTTCAAAATCAATATGATATTCTTTTCCATCAAAAACAAGGTCACTTGATAAAACATGTCTTCCATTATTTAAAATAGAATTATAAAAAATATTATAAACTGGTGACATAATCAAGACATTTTCACCTACTGTTGTCACTTTTCTTACTACCGAAGAAATAGCAGGAACAACTCCTGTAACAAACATCATCCAATCTTTTTCCATATGAAAATGATGTCTTCTTTCCCACCAATTTTGATAAGCTTCAAAATAATCATCAGGTACCGTATTATAACCAAAGATTTTATGATCCACTCTTTTATGTAAAGCATCTATAATGGCTGGAGCTGTTTCAAAGTCCATATCAGCTACCCACATAGGAAGTTCATTTTCTTTAACATCCCATTTATATGAATTTGTATTAAAACGATTGGTCATCTTTGAAAAATCGTACATCTTTACATCTCCTTTAATTGAATCTTTGTTTGACTTGGATCAATGATTTGATCATCAATAATCATTTCACCAATACTATGAGCACTAATTTTACCAGAAATAGGATTTGTAATACTATCAATATGACTTACAATTTGTGCATCAATATCTTTGCAGAATTCAAAAGCTAGAGTGGTATTAATTAATTTACAATTTACCATCTTTAATCCTTCGATATAACATAATCCTTGTAAACTTTCAATTTTACAATTTACAAAAGTAATATTCTTTGTATTCCACGCAAGATATTCACCAATAATTACAGAATCATAAACCGTGACATTTTCACAATTCCAAAAAGCATCTTTTGAAACAAGTTTAGAATTTCTTACAACAATATTCTTACCACCATCAAAGCAATAATTACCTGATAAATTTAAACCATCAATTTCAATATTTTCGCTATTCATTCCAAAATAATCACCTTTAGCAACCACATTATGTAACTTAATATCACTACATTTCCATAAGGTTTCTTGAGCATTGACCATATTAACATTTTCTAAAGAAATATGTGTCCCTCTTCTAAATGTTTTAGGCGCATCAATCACGCTATCTTTAATACTAATATGATGAGTATACCAAATACCTGATCTAGCAGTTTCAAGTAAGGTACTGTTTTCTACATTGATATGATTACAATACCATAGTGGATATTTCCACTTAAAAATACTTCCACTAATATCTATATGATCACTTTCTTTTAAAGGCGATTCTCCATCTGCAAAAATACTATCTTCAACTTTTAAATCATGACTTTTAAATAAAGCTCTTTCACCTTTTAAATAAGCTTGTTTAACTAATTCCATCTTAATCCTCCTTCATTTGTTTCTTTAACGTATATATTAAATAATCTAAACAATCTATTTTCTTTTGTTCCTCATGCAATTTATCTAATAAACAACAACGATGACACTGTAATGATTTTATCAACATCTTCAAATCATCATTATTATATTTTTTAATACACTTTGTAATAAGTTCTTCATCACATCCTGCATCTTTTAAATTCATAATTAATTCTTCAATTACTTCTTTTCCCAAAGCTATCACCACTTTCCTTTATTATTGTAATTCTTTATCTCTATATTATCAAATACCTATAACAAATATATTTCTATACTTGCAAGGCATAACAAAGAGCTTTAAAATAAAAACAAAGGATGTGAAATCATGGAATTTAGACTTCTACAATATTTTCTTGCGATTGCAAGAGAGGAAACAATTTTAAAAGCAGCTGAAAGCTTAAACGTGACTCAGCCCACTTTATCAAGACAAATGAAAGAACTTGAAGATCATTTACAAAAACAGCTTTTCATTCGTGGTAATCGTAAGATTACTTTAACTGAAGAAGGTATTTTACTTCGCCAACGTGCTGAAGAAATTGTCAGTTTGGTTGAAAAAACAGAAAGTGAAATTATGTTATTCGATGAAACTTTAAGTGGTGAAGTATGTATTGGCAGCGGAGAAACGTTAGGCATCGAAATCGTTTGTAAAGCCATTCAACGTGTACAAGAAGATTATCCACGTATCCAATTCCATTTATTTAGTGGTAATGAACAAGATGTGACAGATCGTCTTGAAAAAGGTCTGATTGATTTTGGTATCATTATTGAACCTGCCAATATTTATAAATACAATCATTTATCTTTACCTTATCAAGACTTATGGGGAATCTATATAAAAAAGGATCATCCTCTTGCTTTAAAGGAATCGATTACTCCTCAAGATTTAATTGATATTCCTCTTCTTTGTTCCTCACAAGAATTAAAATATAAACAAATAGAAAACTGGGCCAATCCTTATTTTTATAAATATCATATTATTGCAACCTATAACTTAATTTATAATGCCAGTATTCTAACAAAGGAATGTAATGGAGCTGTGATTTCTTTAAAAAACCTCATTGATACAAGTGGGGAAAGTTCTTTGTGTTTTAGGCCCCTTGATCCACAAATTACTTCATCACTTGCCTTTATTTGGAAAAAATATCGTGTTCTTTCTAAACCTGCACAATATTTTTTAAAAGTATTAGAAGAAGAAATAAAAAAAAGCTCATAAATGCTCACAAATTAATAAAAATATGATAAAGTAAAATAAATCATTCATTAAAGAAGGGGTGCCTATGAAAAGAAAAAATAAAGGATTTACTCTTGTAGAAATAATAGTAGTTCTTCTAATTATCGCCATTCTTGCAGCTATCGCTATTCCAGCTTGTCAAGGATACATTGAAGAAAGTCGCGAATCGCGTGACCTCTTCAACATTCGTACTGCTTGTACAGATATCATTGCGATGGGAAAAACAGGATACAAAACAGATATTGTAAGAGAAGTAGAACTTACACAAAAAAAAGATGATTGGCAAGCTTTTGACCCTGTAACTATTGCTGGTATTACGCACAAGAAATCAGATGGTGACACTGATAACTGGAAAGGAATTCCTAAAGCCGATGGGGTTTGTGAAATCTCATACAACAAAGAAAAGAATACTGTTGTTTTTAATTGGAAAGGAAGTAAGACAGAAGAATCTACTATTGATTTTTCATCGAATTTACATAGTGCATTAAATAATAGTGGTTTATTAGAAAACGATCTTAAAAATAGAGATTTTTTTGAAATTGATTCAAAATGTGATGGTTCAACAATGGTTCCAGAATTAAACAAACAGATTGAAAATAAGAGTTTATTAAACCATGGTACATGGGCCTATTATGGAAACGCAAAAAAAGGAAAAGAATCTGAAAGATATTTATTTTGGACTTCAGTTGATACAGATAAAATCAAGGCTAACACACAAATTCCTGTCATTATTAGTACAGCTGATGGAAAATTCTACATTTCATCATCAACGACCGCACGAAAACTAAAAGATAGTGCTCATAAACCATATGTAGCGATTGCTCCAACCGGTAAAAGTACTTCTAGTCAATATGAATCATACATAGCTGGAAAAGAACCATACAATACACTTGAAGAGGCTTATAAAGCTTATGCTAATGTTGTAAAAAATGATTATCCTAAATACAAAGATACTTTACCACAATAGTAATAACAAAGTAATAAAAGAGCTCAATTGAGCTCAATGGAGTCAACTTAAGAAGTTGGCTCTTTTTTTGTTTTTAACTCATATAAATA
>ERZ791611.159-NODE-159-length-78940-cov-8.879711_pt1 | contig 78940 bp, 86 predicted proteins | sample MGYA00510275_ERZ791611 | MGnify/ENA primary metagenome ERZ791611 (study PRJEB30046, sample SAMN00791912) | human gut metagenome | study: EMG produced TPA metagenomics assembly of the A metagenome-wide association study of gut microbiota in type 2...
GAGGGGAGACAGGTACAACCGGTCAATAATCGGATAGTTCAAATCTGATAAATATTGAATCAGTCCCCCTCATCACGTTATCGATATTAAGGTCTTCCCAATATTTCTACTATACATTCCACCTGTTTCGGTGTCATGACACGTTGCTTACGATTCCAACCGGTGGCTTTCAGAAGAGTGACCAGAATTTTGTTTGCCAATACCCAGGCTTTCAAACGGCGGGAAGCTGCCGCCGGTGTTATCATCGGACTGTACAAGATACCCAGTTCAAGCCAACCGAAACTACGGTTCTTCCATTTCTCCTCCTCTTCGTCCCTATCCGGCTTCTTATTTTTCTGATCCTCTTTCATAGCCACCTCCAATCTAATGTAGCCGGATGGCCGTCACGAAGCGACAAACCTGTCCGATAAGCAAACATCTTCGTCAAATCACTGAGCAAAACTTTTCGTTCCCCGGCATTATGCTTTTGCAGCAGTAGTTGCACCTGTCTGCTTATCCGGTTGAATAAGGCGACCTCTTCCGATGACAGCAATTGTTTCCGTAACCCGCGGATAAAAGAGACAAAAGCCTCCTTTCCCCAAAGGCGAAAGAGCGAATCCGGATCTTCACCCGCAGGCAATTGTCCCTTGACAGCCCAGAGACCTTCCCGGCGAAGAATCGCTACAGCTTCAGTCGAACCCTTCTCACCCGCCCGATCCCCGTCCAGCAAGACAGTCACCTGCGAAGTATATTTTTTCAGCAACGCGACATGTCCGTCACACATAGCCGTCCCACACAAAGCTACTGTATTCCTGAAACCCGCCGCATGCATGGCTATGGCATCCTTATACCCCTCCACCACAAATGCAAAACCATCCTGCCGGATCGCCTCTTTCGCCAGATTCAAGGCATACAGGTTCTCACTTTTCCGATACCCCTCTTCCACCGACGTGTTTCTATATTTCGGTTCATCCGGATCCCCGTCCGGTTGTTTCCGCGCGGCAAAACCTATCAACCCTCCCATCTCATCACGGAGCGGGAAAATGACACGGTTCCGCATCTTATACCATTCTTTCGGCACCATACCCGGCGAAACACCCACCTCAAAATCCAGATAAGCAGGCGTCAAGTCCGAATCACCGCAAGCATAAGGCAAGAGGGCCTGGAGAAATTGATTGTTCTTTTGGACGGTAAGATAACACACCCCCTGCCCCCTCTCAAGAGGGGAAGGAGATACCATCGGACATTCCGTTTTTTCGTTTATAGCGCCGGGAGTAACTTTTCCCCTCTCGAGAGGGGGCAGGGAATGTGTCATTGGCAACGATGTCACCGGCGACAACTTCTCCACCGCTTCCGCAAAACTACATTTCTCCGCTTTCTGTACAAAAGCAATCACATCCCCATGTTCGCCACAGGCATAACAGGTGAAAGTCTGCTTTTGCGGATCGACGGTCAACGACGGATGATGGTCAGCATGGAACGGACAAAGTCCGATAAACAACTTCCCCCGACGTGACAGTTTGACGTAATGTCCGGCCACCTCTTCCAGGCGGACCGACCGTTTTATCTGATCGATATTATATTGTGCCATTTCGTTCCGGGTATTAATAATCCGTTATTTTAGTGTACGAAGCATTATAACGGAAACGGGCAATGCCGGTCGCACCGTTTCGGTTTTTAACGATATAGAGTTTGCCTACCCCTTTAAGGTCTTCCCCTGTACGCTCGTCCTTGACGATCCCGTAACGCTCCGGGCGATAGACAAAAAATACACAATCAGCTACCTGTTCGATGGTTCCCGAATCACGCAGGTCGCTCATCACTGGGATATGCGCCTTGTCGACACGCTGGTCGCTGGCACGGTTCACCTGCGAAACGACAAGCACCGGGCAGTCGGTATCCAAAGCCAACTGCTTTAGGGCCGTTATGTTACGCCCCACTACCTGTTCCTGCGTTTCATTTTTCTGACGGATACTACTCAGCAGATGCAGGTAGTCGAGGATCACGAAATCACACTCACCCTTCTTGCTTTTCAGCATGACCTTCGAACGGATATCCGACAGGGTGTTGCACGCCTTGTAATCAATATACAACGGCAGATGCTCCAACAACTTTCCGGCCTTTTCGAGCACCTCCAGTTCGCGGACCGTCAATCCCGAGATACGCAGATGGTCCGGATCGACATCCGTCACACCCGCCAGGATGCGGTTCAGCATTTGCAGGTTCGACATCTCCAGACTGAAAAGGCAGACATGTTTTCCGGCACGGGCCGCCTGGACAGCGATATGTAGGGCAACAGCAGTCTTGCCATCGCTCGAATGACCCGCCAAGACAGAAAGTTCCCCTTTATGAAAACCACCGGTGACATAATCAAACTCAGCCAACCCGCTCCGTATGCGATTCCGGTCGTACGAACCATCCAAACGCTCCCGGTGCCAGGCAACCGCTTCGGCAGCCAGGACACCCACCGGACGTATCGGTTCACTACCGGCCACTTCCCCCCGCAGTTTCAGCAGCGAATCTTCCGCTTCCGAAATAACGGCCTCCGGATCAGCATCAAAACAACTGCTCTTAATATTCAGCAGGACAAACAACTGTGCCAGGCAACGTAACATATACTGGCGCTTTATCTCCTGAGCATAATGCTGCACATTTCCGCCATGGCGCACATTCAGCATCGCCGTCAGCAGGAACGACAATCCGTTCAGCTCCTTCCAGCGAGCTTCATCCATCCGCCGCATCTCCGTTTCGACCGACACCATATCCGGTTGCACACCCTGTTCATACAAATTCATTACCGCCTGGAAAACAAAACCCAGCGCTGCATCCGAAAACATTTCCTTATGCAGCAATGTCGACACCAGGCCCGGAGCATCCACACTGGTCAGCAGGCAGCACACCAACGTATTCTCCACCTCCGACAATGTCAGATCTTTCTGTTCGTCAACACCTTCTTTCATGCTTCGCCTCCCTTTCCTTTTGGCTGAAATTGTTTGCTACGACCTCCCATCGCCTGTTCGGCAGCAGCCATTGCCTGAGCGGCAGAAATATCGTTCCCGTTGTTATCCGTATTCTCCGTTATCTGTCCCGAAAAATAATTATAATTACAAATCTTGATTTTTGTGCCTCCCGCCACAGGACCATATTCGATCAATCGTTCACGAGCCAACTTTCTCAGATAATACCCCACCGAACCGACACTGATATCAGTACGATCAGCCAGGAACTGATAAGTACAAAAATACTCCCCTACATGGCAAACGTACTGGATACGTCCCAGTTTCATAAATCCGGGTTTGAAATAACTCATCGTTGCCAATGCCATGTAGATACGGGCAAGGTGACGTTCTTTTTTACTGGCACTGACCGACAGCGCCAACACTTTTCGAGGCATCTTCATAAAAGACTTTCCCATCCACAATACCTCCGGGTTTTCTTTCGTTTGTTTTACGCTCATAATAATCACATTTAAAGAAAATTAATATTTGCCCCGTTATGAGATTACTATTTGCGCTAAAACTTGATAGTCATTATCCCGAAGCACTACCGTATGTAGACTCTATACGTATCCGGATGCCTCTCTTTTAATATAGTTAGAACTATCTTTCTTATCTAGAATTTATAAATCGTAATTTCCATCATTTTTTTCGCAAATGAAATAATACCCTAACGTTCTGATGCAAATTTAGCCATTACTACTCGCCTTGAAAAATATATCTTGAGGGCATTTCTCAATTATAAATTCCTCGATTACAACCGTTTAAACAATATTCCTGTCACTTCAATTTTTCTTGTACTTCTTTTTCGTCTCTCTAACCGCTTCACAAATGTCAAAATACACATCATCCGCTTCGCTCAGATGGTTGCAAATGGTACTGATTTCCCTGCCGGTACGAAAAACAAGGTCGATACGGTCAGCTGTCTTTTCATACGTTCCGTCTATTATTTTGCAACGGAGCATGGCCGAGATATAAGCAATAAATAAATCCGGATCGTTCACCACGATACGTTCGATCAACAAACGGCAGGCATCAATTTCGCAATATTCCAGAATATCATCCCGATGATGTTTATTAAAACGTTTTCTTAACACCTCCCAGGTTGTATGTTGCTTTATAGCTGGTTCCCCCAGGAGCCACGCCAACAACATCACATAGCGTCCTTTATCCGGCTGCGTTTCAAGCCAATTTGACAAAGACTCCAACGACAAATGATTTCCAGTTATCGCCCTGATTGTTTTTTTAAAACTTCAATTAAATTATTCACTATACGATTTATTTTATTTGTATTCATAATTTTCTGATTTTAAATCGTAATTCCGGTCTCTATTCTTGTGAAATACCCTCTTTTTCCTTTTACAAAACATATATGTTTCGTTCGCAAACCATATATGTTTTGCCGTTAAAACACCTATCTTTTAATAGCAATTATCAGCTCTTTTTCCGATAAATAATAACCTTCTTTATTCTCTTCCAACTACCGCTATCTGCTTCTATCCGGCAGCCACTTTTCCGCAGCAATTACCTTTGTAATGTTATCGATAACCAACTAACCGCCAAAATGCCGGAAAAGTTTTTTCATTGGCACATTGGCATATTATCCACATTAAATAATTATTTCCCATGCCATTAAAATTCAGACTTGTCAAAAGAAGAGACATGAGTAAGGATGCGGCCGAAGGGGCCGAACTTTACTATGCACAGACCAGCATCACCAAAAAGGTCGACCTGAACCGTATTTGCAGCCGTATCAGCAAATACAGCACTGCCAGCCGCGGTGATATCCTGCTGGTACTCGACGGGCTCTTGTCCGTCATGAATGAATCGCTGGGCGACGGAGAATCGATCCATTTGGGCGATTTCGGCAGTTTCCGGATGGTTGCCGGCAGCAAAGGATCTTCTACGGAAAAGGATTTCAATACCTCTCTGTTCCACCGGGCACATATAGTTTTCTATCCGGGTACAATGCTGACGGACACGATCCGTAATGCCAGTTTCGAAAAATACAATATCCCCGGCACGGAAAGCAAACCGGAAGAAGGCGGCGGTGGCAGTGACCGTCCGGAAATAGAGTAAAATAATTATTCTTTATTATGGTAAAACAGGAATACATCAAACAGTATCTTTTCCCCGCTCAAAAGGCGGGGGAATGTTTCGGAATCAATCCGATCGTCATCCTTGCCCAATCGGCCATCGAAACCGGCTGGGGAGAAAGTACGCTGGCAAAGGAGCATAACAATTTCTTCGGTATCACCGCTTACGGACGTCCAAACGCTTTCTGGAAAGGCGAAAAGACCGATCTGTCGGAAAACAGCGGCCATACTTCCCTCTGGTTCCGCACCTACGAATCAGCGAAAGACAGTTTTATGGACTTCGCCCGTCTGATCCACACCGCTTATCCGGTAGCCGCCTCACTCAGTGCCCATCCTTCGGCTTATGCCAAAGAGATCGCTTACAGCAAATACATCAGCGAAGTGAACGGTGACAATCGTGCAGCCTACCAGAGGATGCTGGTGTCGATCTGCCGGACTATCGAAAGGATGATAGTCAATTAATTATTCTTTATACAAATAGCTATGACAAGCATCATGGACATAAACATAAGGCTCCCCAGTTTCTCCATTTTTATAAATTTGAAATGCAAAATGAATGTCTTCGATTACGCATTCCCGATAGCCATTTTGTATCCATGAAGAACGGAGACGAGCCTTATTATAGATTGTTGCATAATGCCCCAATCTATCCAATTCGGAAAAAATCCGGTTCATTTTCTTTGCTATCGTTTTCCCATCCAATGTAGGATGTAGTTGCAAGGCTATTTCATAGAATTCATTCATCTTTATATGAACGGTTTGGTCAACAACGACTTTCATGACAGATGACAATTATCTATGAAAGTCTTTATGAATTCGTTCAAGGATTAATCGTCTGGATTCTTCCAAGTACATTCCAGTCTTTAACGCTTCTTCCAAAGGCATAACAGGATATGTTTCTGAAGAATCGCTTCGTTGATATGTTATCTCCGGTTCCTTAACCGAAGGTACTTCATTCTTAATTGAGTATTCTTTCAATTTTTTCATAAGACAATACTTTTTATTTGGTTATTTGACAAAGGTACGATAATTCCATTAATCTGTGATCATTAATTTTCAATTTATAATTTTCAATTAACATGAAAACTCTTGAAACCATTTTCAACTTCCTCACCAGCCTTGCCCGGATCATCTTTCCCCGCAGGCAAAAGTCGGCAGCCGGTGACTGCCCTTGTCCCCATCCCTATCCTCGTCCTCTTCCTGATGGCGATCACCCTACTGTCTCTGCTGATGGAGCAGACAGAAGTGACGCTGACAACTATCGGAGCGATACTCTCGCTCTCAACCAGGGCGACTGGGGAACCAAACAACGTGTCGAACCCATAGACATTGCCGGTTACAGCCTGATGGCTGCGGGACTGATCGGTGGTCTGTACAAATTATTTACCGCATGAGTTACAAAGAAAATTACCAACGTATGATCCGCCGCAACAAAGCGACCGGATATGCCATCTATGACTGTCTGTTGAAGGCTTACCGAAAACATGCCGAAAGCATGGATGTCTCCGGGATTACCGACCGGGACATCTCCCGGATCAGTGAGATGCTATTAGTGAGCGAACGCTGGATACGTCATATCTTATGTAAATATCATCTGTTTTTCGTTATCATCGACCAGTATTATCCGGAAGAGGAATGGAAAGATGAAGAGACGGAAGTTTGATCGTTTAAAGTCTGTTATCTTCTCTGATATGGAGGGGTAACAGACTTTTTGTGTATTAGTTAATCTGAAGCAAAACGTTTTTATTTTGAATTTTTTTTCTGAAAATCGATAAATGTTTCTTGCATGATTTTTAACGAAGGATGATCTTTCCTACAAATAAATGATGCATAATAGGAACAAGTTCCACCTACATTTATTACTAAATCTTCTTTATGATATGCTTTACTCCCATATATATGATACCATTTAGAAAACAACAGATTCCTTCCACACTGCCGGTCATCTTGTGCATCACAAATAAAAAGCAACACATTATTCTTATCTGTAAAAAAAAATCTTAGAATAGATAATATCGTTAAACTGATTTTTTCATCATATGAGGATTTTCTTTTATCATCTTCATATAAGAAAAACTGATATGCACCAGGAAAATTGTAATCTTCAATAAACGATACAGTATAATGCAACATATTATCCGTTGTGAATTTTATACTTTTATTATCAGATGAAGCATATACAAAATAAGGTGCGGACAAATTAATGTCATCAAGATTAATTATAGGATACATTACAATTAAGGTTTATGGTTTGATTTTTAACGGCTTATTTAACTTTCATCAATTTCATACCTCTATTCTCCAGAGTTGAAAAAGATTCTTTCTTTTGGACGCATTCTTTCCATGCTTCCTTATCCTCCAACATCTTTTTTGTTGCACTCAGCAGTTCCTCTGGAGACATCTTAATTAATTTTTCGAATGGATTATTCATATTCTTATTTGTTTTGATTACTGCAAAGGAACAAAGAAATAATTGAATATCAAAAAAAGAAAGAGAAGAAAAAAATCAAGATATCATAAATCCTCTACCGACTCTACCGACCGTATCATCTGATCTAATAATACATCAGGATGAAAATGCTGTTCGGCAAAAGTTTTGTTACACAATCCGATTGCGTTCTTTTGACTTTCTGAAAGTTCGGCAAAAGCTAAAAGTTTTTCCGCCAACAGTTCCGATTCTTCATGACAGACAGCAATGTTTCCTTTACAGACATTCAGGATATCACTGATATGCGACTTCTCCGGACCGATATAAAGAATCGGTTTGCCGATGAACATAGCCCCATAGACCTTATTCGGATGCGTATAGCCTACACAACCCTCTCCCAACGAAACAACCTGGATATCGGCCGAACCCAACGACAAATGAATCCGTTCACGCGGCTGGTAAGGAAGGATCATGACATTATCCAATCCATACTCTTCCTTATATTCGCGGACTTCCTGTAAACGTACTCCGCCACCGATATGAACAAACAGGAAACGCTTGTCATCACTCAGCCGGACAGCAGTCTCCAACAAAGTCGTCAACGGATGCATCACCGAATGATTACCGGAATACATGATCACGATACGGTCACCGAAACCATTCTCCTGACGGAACGGGTTATCCTCCCGCTTCCCTTCATACACCGACTCCATCACCGGCCAGACCGGAATCACATCGATCCCTTTCCTGTCCGAATGAAGACGACGGCAAATATGCTCCTTCATATACTTATCCAACACGATTATCCTGTTCGCATGTCGAAAGATATAATCCCCCCGCTTCTGAATCGTCTGTGCCATCGAAGAACCCTCTTTCATATATCCGGCCACTACAGAGAGTTCCGGTTGCAGATCCATCGTCCAATAGACAAAACGCATCTTTTTCATCCGCGCAATCTTGATCCCGATATACGAAAGCAAAGGCGGACTGGTCAGACCGATCATCACATCGCACGATTTGCGGCCAATGAAAAGTAATTTCCAGGCAATCAGAAAATTGAAACTAAGAAAATCAACCAGCCGCCCAAGTTTCGTTTGCTTGCCGAATCCTGTGTTCGGCAGACGGTGAATATGAATCCGCTCACAGCACTCACGAGCAGGATAGATAATCTCCGGATGTTCGTAATTGTGACGGCTGGTGATGATGGTTACTTCATGCCCCTGACCGGACAAGGCCTGCAACAGATCAACCAAATGTTGTGCCACAGATGCCGTGTCCGGCCAATAGACCTGAGAGATACAAATTATCTTCATTTACTACGTTTCTGCACCTGTTCGTTAATCCACTGATAGGTCAAAGCCATCCCTTTAGACAGAGGCCAGCTCGGTGCCCATCCCAGTTTTTCTTTGATCAGGCGGTTATCCGAATTACGTCCCATTACACCCAGCGGACCGGGGATATGGACAATATTCAGTTTCTTTCCGGCAATGCCCATTACCATTTCAGCCAGGCCATTGATACTGATCATCTCGTCCGAACCGATATTCACCGGCCCCATGAACTCATCCTGGCTCATCAGGCGGCGCACGCCTTCCAGGCATTCATCGATATAAAGGAATGAACGGGTCTGATTACCGTCTCCCCACATCTCGATCGTTCCGCCATCCGGTGTTTCAGCCACTTTACGACAGAAGGCAGCCGGAGACTTCTCACGTCCGCCTTCCCAGGTTCCTTCCGGACCGAAGATGTTATGGAAACGGGCAATACGTACATCCAAACCTTTATTACGATGGTAAGCCTGGTACATACGTTCGCTGAACAGTTTCTCCCAACCATAGTCACTATCCGGTCCGGCAGGATAAGCCGAATCCTCCGATGTAGTCGGATGCAAAGCGTCCATCTGGTTACGTTCCGGGTAAATACAAGCAGAAGAAGAGTAAAAGATGCGTCCTGCATTCCGTTTATAAGCCACATCCATCATATTGATGTTACACATCACCGAGTTATGCATAATATCGGCATCATTCTCACCGGTAAAAACAAAACCTGCCCCACCCATATCGGCTGCAAACTGATAGATCTCGTCGTACTTGCGATCCACTGCACGATAGCATACATCGATATCACGCAGGTCGCCAATCATAAAGTCATCGGCTTCTGTCTCTCCGAATTCCGGATATTTCAAGTCGACACCTTTCACCCAATAGCCCTCTTTTCTGAGGCGCTTCACCATGTGGCTACCGATAAATCCACCGGCGCCACAGACTAATGCTGTTTTCATTTTAAATTTGAATTAAAAATATTGATTATAATTTCAGATTTTCATTCGCCTACTAACAAAGAAAGAATCTTACCATATTTACAACTGACTTTAGCATACAGTATAAGCTTATATATGCAGTATGGAACATAAATACCTGATAATGCAGCTAACAAGAAAATGACAAACCAATGAATTTCTATAAACTTAGTCAACACATATATCAAAAATACCTGTGGAAACCAAGAAAAGAGATAAATAGCATAAGTGCTACCATTCAAATGATCAAAGAACTTTAAATTATATTTCAAGTATACATATCCTAATGATATACTTGCCAATATACCGACTATGGCTTTTATTATATCGCTTACTTCTATTTTTACTAGAAAGAATGTAAATCCAATAAGAATAATAGCACAAAGTGATGAATTCAATTTCATTTTTGTATCTAATACCTTTTGATATCGATAATATAACATACCAAAAACAAAATAAAACAGATAATGTAGAACGCCATAAATATTAAAGACAGAATCTTTGGAAGATGGAATGTAATAGATTATTATTGTACTGAAAACAGACAATAAAAGTAAGGTATGTTTCAATTTACATTTACTAGAAATTGTAAAAACAGATATTACAATACTATTAATAAGAAATATAGTTGGAAGAAACCAAAAAAATATAATAACATTATCCCATGGATAAACCAACTGGTTTATCCATGCTCCCCAAGTCAACTGGGGAGCCCTGATTGCAAAAGATCCCAAATACACTTTAGGGAAAAAAGCAATAGAACTAATTAAAACATAAGGGAACAACAATCTTTTTATTCTTTTTCTCCAAAAAGCAATCACATACTTACAAGATATCCCACTATTCAATTTGTCAATTTGAGTATATAAAAACAAATAGCCAGAAATAAAAACAAACAATGGCATATGAAAATTATAAATCCATGTCATAAGATACGACAAATTATCATTTTTCGATGAATGTCCAATAACGACCAACAGAATACCATATACCTGTAAAAAAGAAATGATTTTACTCTTTTTCATAATTTGTAAAATTTCCTAAACCATCTTACCGTTTCTGTCACTCCTTGTTCCAAGGTTTTATTTGGTTTAAAAGAGAAATCATTCTGCAATTTACACGTATCAGAATTAGTCTGATAGACATCCCCTGGTTGCATTGGTAAAAAAACCTTATTAGCCTCTTTTCCTATCGTTTTTTCAATTGTAGAAATAAAATCCATTAATTTAACAGGTTTAGAATTCCCTACATTATATATTTTGTAAGGAGCAGAGGAAGAACCAGGATCAGGTGATTCAGAGTTCCAATTAGGATCACAAGAAGGAACATGATCTATAGCCCTTGTTATAGCTTCAACAATATCGTCAATATAAGTAAAGTCACGTATCATATCACCATTATTATATATATTAATAGTATGTCCTCTTAGAATAGCATCCATAAATATAAATGGTGACATATCAGGTCTACCCCATGGACCATATACTGTAAAAAAACGTAATCCGGTAGTTGGCAATCCATATAAATAGCTATATACATGTGCCATTAATTCATTTGATTTTTTTGATGCAGCATAAAGGCTCACAGGGTGTACAGCAGAGTCTTTTTCAGAAAAAGGAACTTTGCTATTTAATCCATATACACTACTAGAACTTGCATAAACTAAATGTTTTACCTTTAGTTGTCTACAAGCTTCCAATATATTTATAAAACCAGATATATTACTATCAATATAAGTATATGGATTAATAATAGAATAACGAACTCCTGCTTGAGCAGCTAAATGACATACTATATCAAATTTTTCACACTCAAATAAAGTTTGTATAGCTTGCCTATCAGAAATATTCATTTTTTGAAAATAGAAATAAGGATATAAACAACTACGAACAAGATGATGATCATTTATATCATTCTTTTTAATACCTAATAAGGATAAACGTTCATATTTCAAATTCTTATCATAATAGTCATTCAAATCATCAATTCCAACAACAATATTATTACAAGACAACAAACGTAATGACACAAATGAAGCTATAAATCCGGCAGATCCAGTCACTAATATTTTCATAATATAACAAATAAATTATCTTCAATATAATAGTCTATCATATAAATTTATATAAGAAGAAAAGCAATCGCATTTGTTAAAACAATCAATTACTCTATTTCGACAAGCTGCAGTATACTTGTACTTTCCTTGTTGACAGATTAATTCTATAGAACTCATTAATCCCCTAATATCACCTTGTTCAACGATCAATCCTGTTTCTTTAGTGATAGACTCTATACTTCCTCCTGTATTATAAGTAACAACTGGTGTTCCACAAGCTAATGATTCTAAATTTGTTGTAGGAAAACTGTCTTCCCAGGTCGGATTAATATAGACATCTGAAGCAGAATACATCTGAGCTAATTGATTCACATTTTCAGTTCTTTCTAAACCTATAATTCTCTTTGGTAGCTTTTTAATTTGCTCTTTATTCAATCCAAGAACTATTAAAGAATAACTCGAAGGAAGAATTTTTGACAATTCAATTAAATCATATAACCCTTTTTTGTGTGTCCAAATATTTGCTACAGCCAGGATAAGATAAGATGTTTTCAATACATATTGGTAAAAAATTTGTTTTCTGGAGTTCATTGGATAAAACACAGAAATATCAATGCCATTATAAATTCTATATATATCCTTATACTTAAAGAAAGATTCACAAACTAAGTTTTTTAACCAATCAGAAACAGAAATTATAGTTAGTCTATTTATAGACACAAATGCTTCTTTTTTATTAAAATAATTCATAGTTGAATTATCCACAAATAAAGCCTTCGGATATTCTCTAATTTGCAAACATTGATTACAATAATTAATCCATTTATTGCATTTAACAAAACTAAAGTGAGAGCAATGACCTGTAAAAGACCAACAATCATGCAAAGTCCATACAATTGGAATATCCTCATTTTTTAAATAATCAAATAAAACTAGATAATTGATATAATATCCGTGAATATTATGTAAATGAACTATATCCGGTTTAATCTTTTTCATTTCTTGTATTAATTTCCATGTTGCTTTTTTTGATCCCAAACCATGTCGATCAAAAAAGCGTGATAAAAACACATGAAAATACACATCTTATTTTGTACCAATTTTGATAAGTTTAGATTGGCTACCATTCTCTTTTCTACCATAAGCAATGTAGCTATTCCAACCTTTTGCCAAAACCATTTTCCCTATTTCTTCTACAATACGACCTGTAGAACCTGTATTTACTATACTATTAATTTGAAGAAGAGTTTTCATAAACAATTAAGTAGTTTTAATATTTGACGACAAATAAAGTATATTTCCTATTGCAAAAGGAATAATAGATGTAACAAAAGGCATCCCTATACAAACAACAATCAAGAACAATATTAAAAAAAATACAACCCTAAAATCATATAGAATTAACCGAAAAAAGCATCACAAACAATATATAACACCAACAAACCCCAAAAACCTATTTCAAACAGAATAGCTCCTACTCCACTCATAATTCTTGCATTCTCTCTCCCATACAAAAAATCCGAAAAAAAAGTATTGAAAGAGGGATTACCCGACATTATATTCATATAATCATCAAATGAATCATAACCATGCGGAAGAAAACAATCTGAAAAAAAACCATATATCGAAAAAAACAAATGATTAAATCGTTCATTTACACTTGCATCAACAAACAAAAAATTAAGAGGATCATTCAATAAGACATTTAACAATACACCTATCCTATATTCATTAAGACAATTGGAAATATTAAACAAAACAAATAATAGAAAAGGAGTAATAATAATAGCATAAATAACAAAAATAATTTTCGTTCTAAAATTTACATGAAAAAAAATCAAAAACAAATATAAAACACAAGTAAAAACTAAAGACATAATACACAAAGATGATCTTGAAAATAGTATTAATTGAATTAATAAAATAATGAATACATATTTAATAGATTTTCTCTCACGAAAATTAATATAACCAACAATCATAAACATAAAACACATTAAACCATAAAAAGTAGGCTCAGGAGCTAAACAAACAATTCCACGACCACTAATAAGAGTACCTACAGAATCCCCCCTAGGTAATAAAAAAGATAAAAAATTAGGATATAATAAAATCTGAATACAACCTACAATAAACCAAATACAAACAGATAATTTATAAACCAAGTATGAAAGACCATTAGCTTTTTTTAAACCTTCAAATGTAACATATGAGATAAAAAATAGACTAACATAACTCATCAATGATCTAACAGAATTAAATGTAAATGATAATGAATACACATAAATCAATATCGATAACAATAATACAAAAAGCAACAAAAATAATCTAATATCCATTTTGCGTTTACAATAAAACACAAATAACATCAATGAGACAATCAAAGCATTTGGTTGACTATCAACCCTAACTAATCCAAAAGTTATATATGGAAAAAACGAAAACAACAGAAGCAATATATAAAGAATTCTCTCTATTATTGCAAAGAAGTTTACCATAACACTTTTTTTTGTCTAAAACACATTAAAATAAATCTAATATACCCTCCTCCATTAAAATAAATAAAATCTCCTTTAAAAATAGAATAAAACAAAATATACAAATCTTTCTCAATAGAATAATACAAAGACTCCAATAAATATCTAGAAATAATTTCATAATCTCCTATTTTCATATTACAGAAAATAAGCTTTCTCATTTTTGAAAATCATTAAATAATAAAACATTTGGTAATTCTATCTTTTGACCCATTAAATCAAAATATTGAATTATCATTTTTTTCCTAATAGAAATTCTGTAGCTTTGCTGATTTTTTAATTTCAAATTAGATATTTGAAGAGATGAGATACGATACTCTAGAAGACACTCTCTCAGATTTGCATAATCTCCCAATTTAAGAAGATCTAACCACAATTTATAATCCTGAGCTTGTTTATAAGAGACATCATAATAAATATTATTTTCTATTAATACACTATGTCGGATAAAAACTGTGGAATGAACAAAGCAAGAATCCAAAAAAAGTTGTCCTTTAATTTCTTCATTTGTGTATTTAATTCTACTAAAATAAAAAAACATTACCTTTCCTATATAACGAACATTAGTTCCACAAACAATAACATTCGAATTATTCTCCATATAGTCATACTGCTTCTCGAATCTATTAGACAATGAAATATCATCAGCATCCATTCTTGCTATATACTTTCCTTTTGCTAATAATAAAGCCTTATTCAATGACTCTGTTAGTCCCATATTAAATTCATTGTTAATTATTACTATCCTTTTATCAATCCGTTGATATTTTTTTAATAAATCATAATTTTCAAATCTTAAAGGATTATCATTAACAATTATAAATTCAAAATCCACAAAAGTTTGATTCAAAATTGAATCTATAGATTTTCGAATCCACTCCAAAGGTTCATTATAAATACCCATAATTACAGAAACAGGAATACTAAAAGGAGTTATCATCATATTATTCATTTTAACAAAATTATTTTTCTAAAAATAAAAATACAAAATAGCATATACAATAAATTAGTTATCAAATAAGATTTCACAGCCCACAATTCATTATTATATATAGATATAAAATATAAGCTTAAAAAAAGATATAAAACAGGGAACAATGATTCACAAAAAACAAATTCTTTCAACATAGACTTAGAAAGCATTAGATAAAACATAGGCCATGTCATAATTTTAACAAAATCTCCTAATAATTGCCATAAAAACAAATTTTCCATTTGACAAAAATCCTCTGTAAATAAAATTTTTATTATTACATATCTAAACAAATAAATAATAATGAATAACAACACAATAATTGGAATAATTATTTTATACAGATTAAAGATTTCATTTTTTATCATTACCCTATCATTAATTCTCGAAATATTTGGTAAATAGTATGTAGAAAAAAAAGCAACTATAACAGAAAGATATGCTCCTGATATACGATTAATCCCTTCCCAATATCCAGCATCTACCATAGATATATTAGAAATAATACTTCCTCTAATAATTATCAATACTGGTGAGTTAAATACAGTAGACATCAATATCATCAGTGAATATCTCATATATTTTAATCCAATTTTTTTATTAAACTTTCCACTAAAATATGACCATGACATCCATGGATAATTACGTATCATCCAGCAAGACACAAAAAATGTTATACTTTGAGTAGTAACTATACTGATCATAGCACCAATCAATCCAAAAGGGAAAATTAGTAATAAAGTCAGAAATAATCCAATAGAACTTCCCGACAAATTAACCATTACATATTTACGCAATTCTTGATAACCATTCAGTAGACACAATATCATTGTATTTAAAGCATACAAAAACAAAGTACTCCCAAAAAGTATAAATACAGAACCATAATCTGGGGATAGAAGAACCTTTCTACTAATAAAATCGTGCAACAAAACGAGTAATATACCAATGGTTAATGAAAAATATATTGTTATCCTAAAAGCTGTTGATATATAATCTTTACTTTTTTCTTCTGAATCTCTATTTTCCGCTACATACTTAGTTATACCAGTCATAATCCCTCCCCCAGAAAAAGACATAATCATTGCTACAAAATTATTCAGTTGTCCAATAAGTGCAACACCAGAGGGTCCTAACATAATAGCCATCAATTTTATACAAACAAAACTAATTATCAGTTTGATTATATTTGCAAAACTTATCAATGAAAATGATTTCAGTATTGCTGTGATATTCAACCCATCTATCACACTGATAAAGTTCAGATTTATTCTCATATTTTTTGCTTACATCTACAGCTTAAGGAACAAATACAAACCAGAACACTCATATTAAAGATTTTATAGCATCTATATATGTTTTTATTTTTAAATAATGCAAAATAGCCTCTTTCCATGTTCTTGGAGGCATACTAAACCAATCTATAGTAGTTATTCCACGTTTCTCTGTATCTATTTTTATTCCTACTTTTTTTTCTATTCTTTCCACATCCGGCAAGTAATACTTTCCCCGTACAACCAAACGCCCCCCAGAATAATCAAAAGGTTCACTCTGTGATGTATTGGAACGATAAAAAAGCCATTTAAATCGCCTACTTCTTATTGTTCCCAAATATTCAAATAACCAAATACTTTCATGGGAACGTAAACATTTCATTAACATTTCTCTTCTCCAAATACCAGCCTGAGAACAAAGTCTATAAGGAGAGTTCTTCTTTTTCATCGAAAAACCTTCGAAACGGTTGTCTTCGATTTCCCAATTTCTTAAAGTAGGTTCATTTCTTAATTCAAAAGCAGCAATTTCCGGATTTTCGTCCAGATATTTAATATATGTATCTAATAAATTAGATTTCACTGGACTTTCTATCAGAAAATCATCAAGCAAAAGAATTACATATTCTGATTTTATATTCTCCAATGTGCTCATCAATCTTTTCGACCAAGAAACAATTTCACCCTCTCTAAACATGGAATATGTAATAATATTTAATCCCTCCATCTTAAATAGTGAACTTTCAGTACTTAAAATTAAAGGATATCGCAAATCTGTCCAGTTCTTTTTCAAACAATAAAAAAATGGATACCACAAATCTTTATAGCCTTCACAAGAACAAACAACAACAGAACATTTCTTAAATTGCCCCATATCTCTATTAACACTTAATCTATTTCAAATATTTATCATTATTAACTCCCGGAATCTTTACCACCACATTCTGTGTTTCATCTTCAAGACATTCAAAGTCTGTAGACTCTCCCGGTTCCATCACAATAATATCCCCCTTTATATACTCTACACCATTCATCTTTACCCGTCCCTGAGTTATAACAGTGATTTCAGTTGCTATTTTGTGATAATGTAATTCTTCGTAATCGCCTTTTTTATATTCCTTCACAGCGACTTCCACACCATTGGTCCGAAGAAGTGTCGGTTCAAAGTTTCCTATAAACCAACCCTTAAGCATATTTTCCAATTTGGCCGTTTTCATCTTATTTCTTTGTTTTAAATTCTATATACTTATTCAAATCATCGGGTGTACCGGTTCCATGCATTTCGTTTTTATTTATATTGTAAATACCGTATTTCCTTCCTGCATGTATAGAATAGTTGTAGACAGGAGCCACATAAAACTCATTGTTTACCCGATCATTCCGGACAATCATATCAAGAGCATTCTCTACAAACATCCTTCCCTTTGCAAAATAGTATATACCTACTGTTGCATACGGAGAAATAACCTCTTTTTCCCTGATCTCTTCGATTATTCCATACTGATCTATTTTTGCATACGACCATTTCGTGTCATTATCCTGAAAACAGAGTACAGAACCATCCAATTTACGACTCTCACTATCATTTATAAAATCCGAAATATTCATGTCAACAATCTGATCCGAATTTGCGATCAATAATGGAGAATCATTATTGATCAGCCGGTGAGCATGCATCACAGTACAGGCTGCTCCCTCCGTCAACCGATCTATCATAACAAATTCAACCCGATAGTGATCCTTTATCCAACAAATAGTTTCAGGTTCGCATTCATAATGTTCTTTTCTAACTAAAAGAATGAATTTTGCCTCCGGCATGTCCAAATTATCCAATACATGACAAATCATAGGTTTACCAAGTACATCAATAAAAGGTTTAGGCTTTTTGTAACCTGCTTTTACAAAGCGGCTACCGGCTCCTGCCATTGGGATAACAATGTTTATCATAACTAGTCCTTTCTATGGTTTAAATAATTTTCATACATCTGATAACTGGAAAATGAGATATAATTATCCTTCGGTATTTCATATACCCCTATCTTTTTCTGTTCAAGAATTAATTCATTATACGTAGAACTTGTATAATAATTCCCCTGATAATTTACATCTTTGCGTATCACAGACAGAGCGGAACGTACAAAATCTGACCCTTTCTTATAATAATAGCAACCGGCGGCCGCTATATTAGAAATCGGACGCTTTTCACTTGTTTGCATAACTAAGTCTGATTCATCAAGCACGACATAACTCCAACGCGGATGAACAGATCGAAAAACAACAATACCTCCATCCAAATCCCGTTTCCTGAAATTGTCCAATGCTTCATTAATATCACGTCTTATTAACTGATCACCATTCAGGATCAAAAGTTCATTTTCATTATTAATCTGATCTATCGCAAACAACATTGTGCAAACAGCACCTTTTGTCAAACTTTCCACGACAATTACAGATGATTCGGGAGCCAATATTTTTATAGCATTACCCAGGAAAAATTTCTCATTATCCTCCTTCCGGATAATAAATGAAAGACTTCCTCCTATCTCCGACAATGAATTTATAACACGTTGTATGATCGGTTCATTCTGAATCTCCAACAAATACTTAGGATAAAAATGACCTTTATCGATAAAATCCTGGCTACTACCAGCCATCAATATGACTATATTCATAAAGCTACATCCTCCAATTCCTTTATTTTGTCTTTTATATTGGAATAAGTGACATCGTAAACTGTTTCAACTTTCAGTAAATTAGCACCACTGGCTAATGCTGCTTTTACCCCATTTTGATTATCCTCTACAACAAGGCATTCAACAGGTTCAAGACCAAGTCGATTAATTGCTGTCTGATAGATTTCCGGATCCGGTTTGGCTTTCGTTACATCCTGATTGGATAACATAAAATCAAAATATCTGACAAGATCGGATTTCTCCATCATCATATCAATCGTCAGCCGCACAGAATTAGAAGCCAATGCCAGTCGGTATCCTTCAGATTTTAGTCTGGACAAGGCATATTGGTGGATAAAAAAGGGTTTACACTTCATATATACATATTCCATTGTATATATCTGCTTCATTTCATTTATAAACTTATGTAAACCTTTAGGCAATCCTCTTTCAACCGACAACATTTCTAACTTTTTGGCAGTAGGCAGCCCGTCATAAGTAACTAAATGGTCATATCTGGATATTGAAAATCCAAAAAGCCCCAGAGATCTGTTTAACGCTTCATAATGCCAATCTTTCGCATCAATCAGCACTCCGTCCATATCAAAAATTATTGCTTTTATTTTCATTGCATCTTTTGATTAAAATACGCATCTGCTTCATCAGGATGGTCCGTACAGATCATTAAATTATCATCCTGTATCTCTACATAACGTTCCCAGACCTCCCGATAAGGTCTTTTATGTAGTTCCGGAGAAACTATACAAACTTGTTTATCCTGCAATAAATAGTTTCTGATATCATCGACTGTTATCCAATCTTTCAGGAAACAATCAATCCATATAGTCGTCGACTCTTTTATAAAAGGAAGTTCTCTTTCATATTCGGAAAAACGTGAAGCAGTATTCATTGATAAATTCAAATATCCAAGTGTATCAGGAACCGACATATCAAACAGAAAATAATTAGAGATATCATATGCTTTCAGTAAGGCCGAAAGCCTTGTCTGTAAACCGTCTGCTTTCACATTTATAGCCAATGGCTGATTCATACCGTATTTTTGATACAAAGAGAATATTTCTTCTGCCATCGGTTCTTTTCCTTCCGGAACATCATGAGCAATCACGATCTTTCCACAATAATCGCGATAGTCTGTTTCAAACCCATAGCCACATTTCATTGCACGTTCAAACGCTACCAATGTATTTTTTTCAGACTGCTCAAGCCAATATCCACGGTGGGCTATAATCTTCATATACTCATAATTATAATCGAAACAATATTATTCCCAAATAGTAACATTGTGATTTAAGGAAATCAATTGTTGTTTTATCTCTTGTTGATACTCTCCTGCTTTCAATATGACATACGCTTCATCTAAAGTCTCAATAGACAAAGGAGATTTCACGAACAAAGAAGTTCCATACAACCGTTTTCCCTGCTTTATTCCTGAATTATCAAGAACAGCTTTAATCTTATCCAAATTCAGCCCCATATATATCAGGAATTGTGAGAATATATGAGCACCAAACAGAAAAACAGGACCTGGACAGTCGTTAATCAAATGATTTAATCTGGTGACTTCCGATTCATAATAGCTTACCATGTCTAAATAAATCTTTTTATATTCTGTATATTTATTGGGGACAAGTAGAGTTTCTATATTATCTTCAGATACTTCAGTCTCATAAAAAATACTATGTTCATCAAAATATTCCTTATGTAGAATTTTAAAATGATTTTTTGTTAACAAAAAATCTATCATTGTTTCTGACAGAAACAATGTGTGTTCGAAATGTAAAGCATTATTATTTTTCCGCAACCATATCTCTAAATTGGGTATCGAAAATAAATGACGCCCTCCTACAGGAAGTATTTTTCGAATAGCCTGTAACATAGTATTTGGATCTATTATATGCTCCATGACATGTGAATGGACTATTGTATCAACCATTATACCCTCTTTTTGAGAATCAAAATTTTCATCAAAAAATCCGGTAATCACCTTTATTTTATCATTTCCGGAAAATAATGGCTGAGCTTCTATAATTGTCCATTTCTGGGTACTGTTCTTTATATAATCCAATGCTAAAGCCCCATTTCCGCCTCCGATTTCCAAAATATCACCTTTTGAGTATTTCTTCACAAAAGAACCAAAAGCTGCATGATGTCTTGTCCACATACTCCCTAAGGCTTCTGAATGATATCCAGAATACACAACTTCTAATGGTAATAAATCTCTCAATTGGATCATTCCTGAATCTTTATCTATAACCCATGTCATATCTGCAAATAAATCTTTTTCTTCAGATTCAGATGTACATCCCATGAATACCGGGAATTTTTTCAATTGATACAAAAATTCCAGATTATCATTACCTGTTACTATACTATAAAGACGTGTTGTAATTTCCATAACTATTACTATTTAAATTCATTTTCCTATCTGTGAATACACAAAATATTCCTCTTCCATTTCCTTCACATCATAAATATTGCACCCATCAACAATCACATTTCCCTGTATCAATCTCTTTATACATTTCCAACTTGGTAAACGGAACTGTTTCCATTCAGTAATAAGCAATAATGCATCTGCATCAACTACTATATCATATATATCTTTGGCATATTCCACCTGATTTCCTATTCGAAGTTTACATTCATAACGATTCTTACAACTGCAGTTGATTGCCATAAAATAGATCATATTCAGAGGGAGTAAATACATCATAACCACTACCATGGTGTAAAGTTATTTCTCCGAAATAGAGCCTACCGTCTACATCGTAAAAATCAACGCGTACATATTTAAATTTTGTTGCAACACGTTGTCCAAAATCTTTCATCAACGCTAAAGTAGCAGGAGCTGGAATATCTTCTCCGATAACATTTTTAGTATCTTTACTTACCCAACTAAATGGAAGTAATTCCCAATCTGGAGTATATATATTACGACTGTTACACCCCTCTCTGTCTATTGACACATAAATGAATTTCAAAACTCCATTTATGTAATGTAACTTATAATCATTGGGCAAATGACCATCATTAGTTAAGAGTAATTTCTCTATCAGAATTTTTCTTTTTATGTTCTTATACTGCCATTCCTGTGATGTCGCATAATAATTCCAGGCTAACCAGCAACGACAGTCTGTTCGAATTTTTTTTATATCAATCTTATTCTTATCACGTATAATATGATATGTACCACAAGTATGATTAGCTTTGATGATACATGGATAATCAGGAATACATGAAAGCGTAATGTCTCTCCAATTATCTGTATGTAATACTAATGGGACAAGATATTTCTCTCCAAACTCATTCTTTATCCAATCCCTGACAGAATATTTATCCGCACATATTGTATGAAAATCATCACGTACATACAATTTCAACCACTGAATTTTCTCATTAAGCATACAAGGATTTTGCAGATGAAGAACTTTTCCTATTTTCTTTTTATATTCCCGTTTCACATTGTATTCATCTGAAAATATCTTATATTTCATTAGAGTTCGCGTCTTAAATAAAAACCAGTAAACCCAATACCCTACTTCTCCATGATATTTTATTGATTTCAAAAATGAAATCAACTTACGATATTTTTCCATATATTATCTTTTAACTCGTTTAAACTGTTTATATCTCTACTCACAATTATTCCCATAATATTTCCTTGAGTTTATTCTCTACAGACCATATTTGAGATTTATTTTTTGATATAACATACCCATCCTTTACCATTAACAAAAGAGGTAAATCTGATTTACTATCTGAATATGCTATAGTATCAACTATATCCAACATATCACCAAATTTCTTCTTAATTAAAATAACTTTGTTTGAACGCATACAATCCAATCCTCGAAAAGTCCCCATACAAATACCACTATCAGTAAATGCAATATTTGTTGCAATATATCCAGCTAATCCATATTCTTCTACAAAATATTTAATATACATGTCGTATCCTCCAGAAACAATCCAGACTTCATCACCAGATTGTAAATGCGATAACAAACGTTCCATTATTGGATAAATAATCGATGGCTTCAAACATTGCTGATAGTATTCTTTTGCTAACCGATCGAGAGTATAATAATCGATATTCTTAAGCTGATATAATATTATTTTTTTTCTTACAACATCACTTGAAATAAAGAATCCTGCTATACGAAAAAAACGCAACTTAGTCAGTACAGAAACAATCATTTGCAGGAAATTCATTTGTTTATAACATAATATTTCTCTACAAAAATCAATATATTTATCAGCTGTTTGATATTTTATTAGTGTTTCACAAAAGTCAAAAAATACCAATCTGGCTTTCTCTTCCATAATACTGTTCAATTACATTTGATACATATTCCATCTGCTTACATGTTCCAATAGTTATACGAAAACAATTATATAAACAAGGATCCTGGGTTGTATTTCTAACAAATATATTTTTCTCTTCCAAATAGTTTAGTAATCTTTGTTTTTCCGCTATTGTTGAAAATTTAATCAAAAGGAAATTACCATATCCCGGATAAATAGTAAAAGAACAATTGTATTGTAACATTCTTTCTATAAAATATGCTCTTGCTTTTCGGACTTCCATTACATAGTCACACATGTAACCTATATCACTTAATACAGCAATAGCAGCTTCCTGAGCTATTGTACTTAAATTTTTCGGATTCCTGATACGATTAATAAATTGTACATTGTCTTTTGAAGCAATCAAATACCCTATTCTAAAATTAGCAAGGGCAAAAGCTTTCGACATTGTTCTTGAAATCAAAATATTATCATATTCTAACACTAAATCTTTAACCGTTAAGCTTGAAAATTCATAATATGCCTCATCAATAAGAAAAAGTGTGTCAGGAAACTCATTCAATAGATGTTCAATATATTCTTGAGAATGCAAATTTCCTGTTGGATTATTCGGGTTACAGATATATACGACTGCCGGTTCCTTTTTTTCAATATCATTCTCGAATTTGCTTGAATCAAATTTAAATTCTTCTGTAAAATTTGAATAATAGACTTCTGCTCCATTTGCCTGACAAGTCAGTCGAAAATTATCATAAGAAGGTCCCAAAATCATGACTGGGTCTCCTACGCTGATATATACTTTACAAATATACTCATGAAGAGCATCTGAACTTCCAAAATATTGTATATTGTCTTTTGGTAAACCAACATAACCGGATAACAACTCCAACAAACGGTCATTATATGTAGTTGGATATAAGTTAAAAAAAGTAGGCTCATTCAATATGTGTAACAAATGTTCTTTTACTTTGGGAGACGGAGGAATAGTTGCCTCATTCCAATCCAATTTCAAAATATTGGAGCGTTCTTCTGAATTTACAGACCAAATTTTGTGCGAAGCCAGTTTATATGGCTTCAAATTTCTCAAATACTTATTAAGGAATTTCATCTTCAAAATTATCAAATCGAATTTATGAACTTTACCAGCAATACAAAATACTATAAATTCCACACAGGAACAGTATAAAAAATATCACCCAATTCTCACATAGAAAAAATAATATTCTTCTAATTCTGAACGATTATACAAGTTTCTACCATCAACCACTAAATTACCACGCATCAGTCGCTTTATAGATTTCCAACTAGGGAAACTAAATTGTTTCCACTCCGTTAACACCAACAAAGCGTCTGCGTCAATCACAGCATCATACATATCTTTCGAATATTCAACAACACAACCAATCCGACGTTTACATTCATCTATCGCTACCGGATCATACACCTTTACTTTAACTCCAGCTCTTATCAGTTTATCAATAACAACCAATGATGGAGCCTCGCGCATATCATCCGTTCCAGGTTTAAATGATAATCCCCAAATCGTAACAATCTTACCATTCAAGTCTTTGTTAAATATCTTTTCGAGCTTATTAAAAACTATACTTTTCTGACTTTCGTTAACCTGTTCCACCGCTTCTATTACACGCATCGTATAACCATTTTCTTTCCCTGTATGTAATAAGGCTTTCACATCTTTAGGAAAACAACTACCTCCGTAGCCACAACCAGCAAACAAAAATCTACTTCCAATACGGTTATCACTTCCCACGCCTTTACGAACAGACTCTACATTAGCCCCGACTATTTCACAAAGATTTGCTATATCATTCATAAAACTGATACGTGTAGCCAACATTGCATTTGCTGCATATTTTGTCATTTCAGCAGAAGGTAAATCCATAATAAGAAGTGGATATCCATTCAATGTAAAAGGTCGATAAAGTTTTTCCATTAATTTCTTAGCCCTGCCACTTTCAATACCAACAACTACCCGGTCAGGTGCCATAAAATCCTTAATGGCTGCACCTTCTTTCAGAAACTCAGGATTGGATGCCACGTCAAAGGGAATAGCCACTCTACGCTTATCCAGTTCTTCCTGAATGACAGCTTTTACTTTTTGAGCCGTTCCGACCGGAACAGTACTCTTTGTTACAAGTAGCGTATATTTATTAATAGAACGCCCTACAGTGCGTGCTACATCCAGGACATATCTCAGATCGGCACTTCCATCTTCATCCGGAGGAGTTCCGACAGCACTGAAAACAATAGATACATTATCCAGGCAAGCGGTCAGATCGGTCGTAAAATGTAACCGACCGGCTTCCACATTCTTCAGGACCAGGCTTTCCAAACCGGGTTCATAGATAGGCATTACACCTCCCTGCAAAGCTTTTATCTTTGCTTCATTTATGTCCACACAGGTGACATCTACTCCCATTTCAGAGAAGCAGGTTCCCGTGACCAGGCCTACATAGCCTGTTCCTACAATTGCTATATTCATTATTGTTTGATTACAAAGGGAATATCAGGAATTGATATTCCTTGGAAAACTTATTTATATAATCGTAAATAGTCTGCTATCACTTTACGTATACGGTCAGAGGACTGGTTGGAGTTTGCTATCGACAAAAGGTATATTGTCTCCTTATAGATCAAATAGTAAATTATATTTTGCTTACAAATCAGATAACGAACCTCTAAAGTTTCAGTAGAAAATATATCATCATGAATACCCAAGTTAGGAAACTTAGTTAAGGTTTCAATATATCCCATTATATCAGTATATACACGTTGGGATACACGGCTTCCAAAATCAGTCTCTACATATTCTAATATAGAGAAAAGTCCTTCGGTAGCAAAAGATGACCAAACTATTTCCATCCCATTCGAACCTTCACTAATTCATCTATCTGGTTATGGGATATGACCAATCCTTTATCGAAATCAGAAACAGCTTTGGATATGGCACTTCTAAACATATCTTCAGAAACAATATCCAGATAAGTGCCCCGCAAGTCAGCAGAAACATAAGCTGCAGAAGGTTCCTCCAACTTCGAAGAGTGAATATTTTCTTTTGATTTATATGGATGCGATTGTTTTGCCATTTCGTTATTGATTTTTTACAAAGCTATATAAATAAACCATTAAAATCAAAATATCACCTCTTTATTTTTATTGATTTATTCAACCAGCCTATCAATACAGACCATAACAAAATATCCAGAAAAAGAATCAGATTGTTATTGATCGTATTAATCAGTGCCATATTCAAAACACATAAGACACAAGCCAGTCCTAAGATGTATACCACTGCTTTTTTACATGTCAGACCTGCATCCAGGCATTTATGATGAATATGATTCCGGTCGGCAATAAACAATGGTTTATGATTTCGGGCACGAATCAACATGACGCGGAAAACATCGAAAGCCGGTACTATCAACGGGGCAAAAGCGACAATGATCGCTCCTTCGAAATAAGGATGTATCTGCGGATTGACTGTTGCATAAGAGATCGTAAGAAATGCCAGCATATAACCTAATGTCAAACTACCGGTATCGCCCATAAAGATCTTCGTACAACGGTCCGCCTTCCCAAAGACGTTATAATAGAAAAATGGGAGTAATGTGCCCAATGCCGAAAAAGCAAACATGGCATATACCCACTGGCTATAATAAAGATATAAACTTCCTAAAACACTTAGGGCAATAATACTTAACCCGGAGGCCAGGCCATCGATACCGTCAATCAGGTTGATGGCGTTGATGATAAAGACTGTCATTAATATCGTAAGAGGAATTCCTATATACGGACTCAATTCGTGAATACCTGCCAACCCGTATAAGTTATTGATCCATAATCCCGCCAGAGGGAACATGGAGGCGGCTAGGATTTGTATAAAGAATTTTGTCCGATAACGTAGTCCGACCAGATCGTCTTTTATACCGGATAAATACAATAACGTGAGACCACAGATCAAGAAGAAAAATTCGGGAATGATAAAATGGAGCCTGTTTTCGGCTATTTCGAAGCCGATCAGATAACGTAATCCGGTCACAAAAGAGAGTGAAAACAGGATTGTAGGAACAAATGAAATACCACCTAAACGGGGAATTATTCCGTCGTGAACTTTTCGTTCATTAGGTATATCAAATAGTTTTTTTCGATAAGCGACAACCAGGATACGCGGAATTATCAGGGCTGAGAGCAATATAGATAAGACTAAAGACAGGGTTGTCAATAAATAAGCCATTAATTAATACTAGTTTTTTGATATGACAAGGTTCGTCAGTCACATAAAGTGTACTCACGAACAGGATGACTAGCTAAAACGATCGTTTTTTCTAGTCAGTACCTATTACATATAAAAATCTAGTATACTGCATATTAACACACACTTTAATCCATATTCTTTATATGAATAAAGTCATTTTTCAATCAAAACATAAAACATTAATTCCATACAATAAGTAAAACAAGAATACACTGTTTTTTATAAGTAATTAAAAAGATGAGATTTCCAGAAATAGGTTTAGTTTCATAAGGAGAGTGGACGTTCCGATGATGGCAAACTTCAAAAAGAGAGGTTATATACTTCTGAAAAATAAAAAAATCTTGCAAATTCACGATTGAAAAGTGAATTTGCAAGATTTTAGAGTTTAATTTAACTATTGCCGGATATGGATTACTCTTTCTTTTTTCTTTTATAGAGGAAAGAGTTCCAACGTTCTTCGGCATGGTCCTGTTGAAACATTTCGTAACGGGCCATAGTGAAAAGTAGGTCTGAGAGGCGATTCACGAACTGCATGATTTCTTCCGGAAGCGGATCTTTCCGGTATAATGTCCATAAACGACGTTCGGCTCGACGGGCAATGGTACGTGCCAACTGCAAATGGGCGGAGATCAGGGTACCGCCGGGCAGGATAAAGAAACCATTATCCTGCATCTGTCCAGTAAGTAGATCTATTTGTTGCTCACAGAAGGACACAAGGTCCTCCGATAAACTGTTAGGGTTCTTATCACGGATAGCCGAAGGGGTTGCCACGTGCGACATGACAACCATCAACTCCCGTTGTATTTTACCTAAGACATCCTGCCATTCATGTTCGGGAGGTAATAAAGCCCGCACGATACCGATTTGTGCATTCACTTCGTCAAGCGTACCGTTGGCTTCGATACGGATATCGTCTTTATCAACCCGTTCGCCGCCGTGGATACCGGTACGGCCTTTATCTCCTCCCCTGGTGTAAATTCTCATATTACTTCTTCGTTGTATCTTTCTTTTCGTCTTTTTCTTCCGGACGAATGATTCCTTTTACGGTTTCGCCGATAGGCAATTTATCCAATACGCCGAGACTCGGGGCAACGGTTTTAACCAATTGGTTCAGAAAATTACCGGTTGTGCCCTGGCCACCGTCAAAGACGGTGATATCGCCAAGCTGCATGTGTTCGAATGCCTTCACCTGTTCGCCGGCAATTTCTTTCCACTGGTCTACCATCTTATACTGGATAGCGATAGCCGGGTTCGATTCGGCTGCCTCAACCATTGCCTTGAAACCATCGGCTTCAGCCAACAATGATTTCTTTTTACCTTCGGCCTCGGCTTCCAGTTTCATCTGGATGGCACGGGCTTCGGCTTCAGCCTGGGCCAAAGTTGCCTTTGCTTTCGCTTCGGCTTCGCGGATCATCTTTTCGGCCACTGCTTCAGCTTGCAGAATGGCTTCCTGACGGGCGATTTCTGCCGGAACGATCTTTTGTGCTTTCAGGGCTGATTCAACCTTTTTGGCTTTTGCTTCTTCCACTTCGCGCTGGGCGATTTCGCGGGCAGCTTGCACAGAGGCTTCCGAACGGGCTGCTGCTTCACCGGCTTGTTTGCTTGCTTCGGCCTGGGTTACTGCCAGTTCGGCATCAGACTTGGCCACTTCTTTATTTGCTTCGTTTCGTCCGACAGCGGCTTTCTTTCCGGCATCGGCCTTCTTGATTTCCATATCGGAATTTAGTTCTGCGATACGGCTTTCTTTTTCAGTATTTGCTTTTTCTATATTGATATTCTTATCTGCTTCGGCTTTGGCTACCTGCGACTCTTTCGAGGCATTGGCAACGGCAACCTGGGCAATACGTTCTTTATCGGCATTGGCAACTGATATTTCCTGTTGTTTCTTTGTCTCTGCAATAGCGATATCCTGATCTTTGCGTGTTTCGGCAACAGTCGTTTCACGTTCGCGAATCTGATTGGCAATCTTGATGGCACCGAGTTTTTCCTGTTCTTCGATATTGGCCTGTGCTTCGTTCAGGGCTTTGCTTTCAGCTTCTTTACCGAGGTTGACGATATAATTGGCGGCATCACGGATATCGCTGATATTGATGTTCATCAGGTAAAGACCGAACTTACGTAGTTCCGTATCGATATTGTCGCGTACCTTGGAAAGGAATTTATCACGGTCGGAGTTCAACTCTTCGATCGTCATATCGGCAATAACCAGACGCATCTGGCCATACACAACATCGGTAATCAGGTTCTGCTTGTCTTCCGGCTGCAAACCTAACAGACGTTCGGCTGCATTCTGCATCACTTCAGGGTCGGTACTGATCGCTACCGTAATGGTGGTCGGAACATCTACACGGATATTCTGCGCGGACAAGGCACCAGTCAGTTTACAATCAATCTGAAGAGGTTTCATGGAAAGGAACTCGTATCCCTGAATAATAGGCCATACGAAAGCGGCTCCACCGTGATAGAGTTTAGCTGATTTCTCTCCGGATGTCTTACCGTACACTACCAACACCTCGTCGCTCTTACACTTACGGTAACGGGACAATATCCCGATAAAAGAAAGAATGATAACCCCTACCAGGATGGCTACCATGATTAACATTTCCTGTGTCATAATTTAATCGTTGAGTTTATTATTTATTGTATATAAATTGTTCCTGATTCAACCTTGCAGATCAACGTACGGTCGCCGGTCTGATACTTTTTTCCTTCCAGGGAACGGACTTCCACCTCACGCAAGGCTCCGTTCTGAGCGACCTGAACGATATAGCGAACTCCGTCGTGTGCATAGATCGTACATTCCCGGCCCACCAGGGCTTCTGTCTTTTCCGGTTTGTTTTCTTTTTGAAGCTGATAGGCTTTCTTATAGAGAAACCATAGGATAAAAACGAAGAGCAACCCGATCGGGATGCCGATCAGGAAAGTAGAGATGGCCGTACTTTTGGCAATATACATATACCATCCGAAACCGATGCAGAAGTGGGTTAATCCTTTAAAAGATACTGCGCTGCTGAGATCGACATCAATATCCGTGTCCGTATCCAGGTCTCCAAAGAAGATAGACATGATGAACTGTATCAGAAATATGGCGGAAGCAACAACTGCGATTCCAAGAAAAATAGTATTGACCATGGCATTGAATTATTAGTTTACACGAAAATAAGGATTATTTTATTAAAACGAGCATATATAAGAAAAATATGTATGTTTGTAGTAAATATATCATATCCTCTTATGCTTCGTTAAGATATGCGATCGAAAAGATGCCGAAAGAGATGAAAATGTTGGCTATGGCTAAATAAGTTCGTTCAGATAGTCGATAAACCATTGGTTTCTTGACGGATCGCCCCAATAAAGGTGGGTGTATCCGGCTAAGACGTTCTTATATCTGTATAAAGGGGTAGCGACAGGGCTTCCTTTGGCTGTGCAGGCGGTAGCGACGGAAGGCAGTTCCTCTTTCTGAGGCTCAATACGGGAATAATGGAACTCGTGTCCGGTCATTACATAATCATTATAATATAATGTACGGTATCCCAGACGAAGTTTCATTTGCTCCATAGTAGCCGACTGGTTCAGTAAACCGACCATCGGAAAACTACTCCCATCCGACGATTTTATTTCATTGCATAGATACATCATTCCTCCGCATTCGGCAAGTAGCTTCCCTCCTGCTTCTGCATAATCGCGGACAGATTGAAGCATGGAACGGTTTGATGATAAATCGGGAAGGTATAATTCGGGATAGCCTCCTGGCAAGTAAACAAAATCGGATTCCGGTAATACGGAATCGTGAAGCGGACTGAAAAAGGTAACTTCTCCCAGCCTGTGCAGCAATTGAATGTTCTCCTCATACGCAAAATTAAAGGCGGCATCACGAGCGATCGAGATTTTCAAAGGAGAAGGCAGCGTTTGTTCAGGCTGAACCATATGAGAGTTAGAAACAGGTTGGCAGGCGGTCAATGCCAATAGCCTGTCGATATCGACATGTTTCTCTACCAGGGCGGCTACACGGTCGGCAAATGTATCAAAACAAAATGTCTCATCCAGGGTTAAGCCCAGATGGCGGCTCGGTATCTCTACGTCGGCCTGTTTGGGAAGGTATCCTAATGCTTCGACACCGGCATCTTCACAGGCTTGTTTCAAAAAGGAATAATGAGTTTCGGAAGCTACAAAATTGAAAACGGCTCCGACAATGTTTATCTCTTTATAGAAATTTTTGAAACCGTACAGCAAAGGGGCAACGGAATAGGCTGTACTTTTTGCGTTTACGATCAGGACGACAGGTATATTTAATGTACGCGCGATTTCAGCACTGCTTCCCTGCATAGCATCGTATCCGTCAAAAAGGCCCATCACGCCTTCGGTTACTGCATAATCGGCTACCGAAGTATAGCGTCGATACAAATCACATATATGTTGTTCGGACATCATGAAACTATCCAGATTGACGGAAGGACAGCCGGCGGCCATTTTATGATGGCGCGTGTCGATATAGTCCGGACCACATTTGAACGGCTGGACTTTTCCATACCGGTTCTTCAATGCCCGAAGCAAACCGAGTGTAAATGTTGTCTTACCGCTTCCTGACGATGCGGCTCCGATCAGTAGATGAGATTTCATGACTTATCAGATTTAAATATCACTTTTCTCTTGATAGAAAAGTAACCAAAAGATCAAGGCTCAACCGGCTTCACCGCTTAGGCCTTTCCAAGGAAGCTGTACTTCCTCTTAGGATGGCCGACACCGATACTTATAGTAGCAAAGCAGGTGCAGCCTTGATCTTTTGACTACTTTTCCATCAAGGGAAAAGTCGGGTCAATTATTTCTAATATTGTTCCTTCTCATTCGGGAAGTCCTGTGTCTTCACATCTTCGATGTATGCCTGGACAGCACGAGTAATTTCTTCTCCGATATTGGCATATCTGCGAAGGAAACGCGGAGAGAATCCCATATTGATTCCCAACATATCGTGCATAACCAAAACCTGACCGTCTACACCTCCACCGGCACCGATACCGATAATAGGTATGCTCAGTTCGGAAGCAACACGTGCAGCCAGTTCTGCCGGAATCTTTTCCAGCACGATGGCGAAACATCCGATTTCTTCCAACAAATGAGCGTCGTCAATCAACTTCTGTGCTTCTGCTTCTTCACGGGCACGGACGGTATAAGTACCAAACTTATTAATAGACTGCGGAGTCAAACCCAAGTGTCCCATCACAGGAATACCTGCACAAAGGATACGTTCGATAGATTCTTTTATTTCACTACCTCCCTCCAGTTTAATACAGTCGGCATGCGTCTCTTTCATGACACGGATAGCGGAAGCCAAAGCCTCTTTCGAGTTTCCCTGGTATGTACCGAAAGGCAGGTCGACTACAACCAATGAACGCTGTACTGCTTTCATAACCGATTTACCATGGTAAATCATCTGATCCAATGTGATAGGAAGCGTTGTTACATTACCGGCCATTACATTCGATGCTGAATCGCCGACAAGAATAACATCCATACCAGCCTGATCGATCAGTTTAGCCATAGAATAATCGTAAGCCGTCAACATAGAAATTTTTTCTCCACGTTGTTTCATTTCCATCAGGCGATGTGTCGTCACCTTTCTTGTATCATCTAAATCCCTCTTTGCAACTGACATAATGCTTTTTGTTAATTGTTACGGTGGCAAAGTTAAGGATATTCTGTAATTAGCAAGACAAACAATAAAATATTTATGCCGTACAACATATGTTTATTTTTGTATATCTTTGCGCCCGTTTACATATAACGTTTAATATACAAGCAAAGATGAAAAAGTTAGTTTTTACTTTGGTGGTTGCATTTATGGCAATCATCAGTGCTGATGCACAGGTTTATGTAGGTGGTTCATTCAATCTTACTCACGACAAGAACGCCGATGTTACCAATTTTTCTATTGCACCAGAAGTCGGTTATAACCTGAACGAGAACTGGGCTATTGCAGCAGAGATCGGTTATACACATTTCAAATCGGACGAGGACAAGGCTAATGCGTTTAATTTCGCTCCTTATGCCCGCTTTTCATTCTTCGAAAAAGGTATTGTCCGTTTATTCCTGGACGGTGGTGTTGGTATTTCTACCTATAAAAAAGAAAGCTACGATAGCGTCAACGGTTTCGAAATCGGTATCAAGCCGGGTATTGCACTTGAAATATGCAAGAACCTGACATTTGTCACTAAATACGGATTCGCCGGTTATCGCGATGATTATAAATATGCCAACAGTACATCCGGTATCAGCCTGAGTTCTGAAGACCTGACTTTCGGTTTCCACTACGAATTCTAATTATCAATCAAACAGGAAGAGCCTGTCTTTATCCTACTCCGGATAGGCAGGCTCTTTTTCTTTCTGAACGCCACTTCTTCAAAAAATATCCTGTTGCCCGAAATATATCATTATATTTGCATCCACTGAAATATAAGAATATAATATGGACAATTCAGATTTACTATTCCGGAAAGCAGAAGAAGCAGATATAGCACGTATCTGGGAAATCATCGGACAAGCCAAAGCGCAAATGCGACGGTTGAACAGCCATCAATGGGATGAGAATTATCCGGCACTTGAAAACATTGCCAAAGATATTCAATCAGGAAACGGATATGTCTTTTGCAATAAAGAAAATATAACTGTCACTTATGGCGTTATTTCTTTCGACGGAGAGCCAGCCTACAAAGAAATCGACGGTAAATGGACAAACGATCTTCCTTACATGGTGGTTCACCGACTGGCCGTAGCCGATGAGATGAAACATCAAGGATTGGCGAAACGTTTTATGTTGCAGGCGGAAGAAGTAAGCCGAAACAAGGGCATCTATGCATTTCGCATCGACACCAATTTCGACAACCAGTATATGCTCCGCTTAATAGATTCTTTGGGATTCAGTTACTCTGGAGAAGTTTCTTACAGGGGAGATAAACGCAAAGCGTTTGAAAAAAGCATCCGCCCCCACTCCTCTTCTTTCGGGATTCCGGGTTATACGATCCGGGAAGCTATTTATGAAGATGCAGAAATCATATATGAAGCGATAGATAAACATCGTGAGGATTTACGGATTTGGTTACCGTTTGTCGATGGTTTAAACAGTGTTGCGGATGAACAGTCATTCCTGGAATCTACATTAAAAGTGCCTTATAAAGAACGGGATGTCGTATATATCATTGAAAAAGGCTTTGCGATCTGTGGTCTGATCGGTTTTCATTTCTCAGACCGAACAAACCATCGTACGGAAATAGGATACTGGCTGCTTCCTGAGTTTCGGGGAAAAGGTGTTATTACACGGGCCGTCCATTATCTCTGCCAATGGGCGTTCTTTGAAAAAGATTTCAACCGCATCCAGGTACGATGTGCCGTGGGCAATCAACCCAGCAACGCCATTCCTCAACGTTTAGGCTTCACACTGGAAGGAACGGAACGTGACGGAGAATTACTTTCTTCCGGTGAATACACGGATATAAATGTATATAGTTTACTGAGGAAGGAGTTGGAGTTGAAATAATAATAAATCAACCTGTGTAAAAATCACACAAGTTCAAACAAGTTGCAGTAAACCTCATCAATCAAAATAATTAAGATGGAACAAGAAATTCAATTAAACGAACATAATAAGGCTGAATATCCACCGATGCATACAGCCGAACATATTTTAAATCAGACGATGGTTCGCATGTTTGGTTGTCCGCGTTCGAAGAATGCCCATATAGAAAGGAAAAAGAGCAAGTGCGATTATGAATTATCGGAAGCGCCTACCGCTGAAATGATGGCAGAAGTAGAACGCCGGATAAATGAAGTAATAGAACAGCATCTGCCTGTAACGATCGAATTTATTCCGAAAGCGGAAGCCGGAGCCATTGTCGATCTCAGTAAATTACCGGAAGATGCGAGTGAGACATTACGTATTGTTCGTGTCGGAGATTATGATGCCTGTGCATGTATTGGTGCACATGTCAGCAACACTTCTGAAATAGGGCGGTTTAAACTCTTGAATTACGATTATACTGACGGACGGTTACGCCTGCGGTTCAAACTGGAAACTGCATAAACAAAGATATAATTATTAAAGAAAGGCTCTTATCCCCAACACAGGTAAGAGCCTTTTCTGATATTAATCGGATTAACGGGAACGAACTTCCCTTCTCATAAAAGAAACGTAAGACAAGGCAAAACAAACAACTGTCGCTGCAATCAACCCTGTCAGCTGCGGCCAGACAACGATCAGGCTCTGGCCCAGAGCCAACGGACTGGGGATAGCCCCATGCACCTGTTCCATCGTCAACGGTCCCAGACTTCTGACAGAAGGCATCAGCAAGGTTGTCGTTGCATCACTGAACAACTGGCTCGGCGCGAAGCGCAACAGGTTAAGCATAAAGCGCTGGTAGCTGATTATCTGGTAATCGCTGGCAAATCCGGAAGGACTGAGTGCTTTCCCTATCAGATTGATGATCATATTATAGAACACACTGAAAAATAACCAGATGGCCACACAAGCCAGTGCGGATGTCGCAGCCTGACGGAACTGTATGGAAAAGAATATCGACAGATTCAGCCAAAAAGCAACATAGAAGATGCTGACAATGATAAAAAACACCATCCGCAAAAACTCTTCCGCCGTCGGAGGAATACCGATCGCTATCAATCCGAATCCCATCACCAGAAACCCCAGGGAGAACAACATAATGCCAATAACAATCAATGCCCCGACGAATTTGGCATTAATCAGATAATCACGATGGATAGGTTGAGACAGGATACGACTCAATGTACCTCTGTTTTGTTCAGAATTGATCGCATCGAATCCTAACGCAATCCCCAGCAAAGGCCCCAGGAAACTGATAAAGACAACAAAAGAAGGCAAAGTTCCATCCGAAACGGTAAACAGTTTCAGGAAAAGGAACGCATTGTCTGGGTCATTAGGCTTGATGGAGTCTCCGATATTAGTCAGAGCAGTATATAACGACCCCATACAAGTCAATGCAATAAGGACGATCATGATAATAAAACGCCAGCTTCTCACATGATCGGAGACTTCTTTATTCACAATTACCCAAAAGGGATGATATATTCTATTCATGACCTTTACCTCCTTCGAAATAATGATTATAAATATCATCGAGTCCGTGCTCTTTCTTCTGTTGCTCCGTCAGTTCAATGTCGGCCAACAGTTTACCACTGCTGAACAAACCGACACGGTTACAGACCTGCTGAACCTGGTCCAGATGATGGGAAGAGAACAGCACCGTCAGCTCTTCTTCATGACTCAGCTGATGAATCAGGTCCATAAACTCACGGACACCGGCAGGGTCTATTCCTGATGTCGGTTCGTCCAAAATAATTACTTCCGGATCTTTAATCAGGACATCTGCCAAGCCTAAACGCTGACGCATACCCCGCGAATATTTACCGGCTTTCTTATTCCCTTCATTCATCAGACCGACTCTTTCAAGCAATTGAACAGCTTTTTCCTTTGCATCCTTCTTCGGAATACCGTTCAGCTGAGCTGTATATACCAGATTTTCTATCCCGGTCATGTCGTCATAAAACCCGACATCTTCCGGCAGATAGCCAACTATCCGTTTTACTTCTATCGGGTGCGTGGTAGAATCTACGCCACATACTTTCACAGAACCCGAAGTCGGCTCAGTCAGTCCCAGCATCATCAGGATCGTTGTAGACTTTCCGGCTCCGTTAGGTCCCAGTAATCCGAATATGTCCTTTTTATTAATGGTCAGGTTCAAATCATTTACCGCAGTAAAACCACCATACTTTTTTGTCAGTCCGGTAAGTTCAATAACTGGTTGACCCATGGCTTACCTCCTTCCATATTTGCGGAACAGATAATAGACGCCTCCCAATACCAAAACAATGATCAGAACACCAACCCAGCCCCATATCATCGGAGTTTTTACGGAAATACGAAAATCGGTTGTAGCATTTACCTCCGGAGTCTTGACTGTCATCTTTGTTACATAATCTCCGGGAAGTGCTTTTTTAGAAGCCTTTACCGTAGCAACAACGTTTGTAGTCTGTCCGGCTCCCAGCTTCATCAGTTTTGCCGGTTCGAAAGTAACCTCCCAGTCTACCGGTTTGCTGGCAGAAAGCTCTATATCTTTTAGTTCGGCAGAACCGGTATTTTTCACAACCAAATCGATCCGTTTCGTCTCACCGGCTGTAATATCAGAACTGAGCAAACCTCTCGGAGTAGTCAATTCCATTTCATAAGAACCGGTAACTACCACTTCCAGGTCCAGATCGGCAGAAGTGGAACCCGTAGAGGCATGAACAGGAATTTTATAACTTCCTGCTGCAACATTAGCCGGCGGGTTGACGTCGATAGTTATATTCTGGGTTGCATTAGGTTCTACCTGTGCAGATGTTGCCTGCTTATAATTCGGCTTGAATACCACATTCCATCCCCGCTGTACATCGGCTGTCAAAGCATAGAGTTGCTGCTCCGCTGTACGGTTCTTGATCGTTGCGTTGAATGTAAATGTCGATTTGGAATTTCCCTCCATGTTCGGCTGTGTAGTCGTGAAATCAGTCTGGTAAGTTCCCTGCTTGGAGACAGTAATCGTAAGCGGGAGTTTCGCCATTCCGTCGGCAGAGACCGTAAAATTATAAGTACCTTTATTCACCTTCACCGGCACTTCGACCTTTAAAGAGAAATTTTTCTTTTCATCCGGCAGAACTGACAACTGACTGATTGTAAAACCTCCAGACTTCACCTCATAACTCCATCCCCGGGGCATTCCTTCCACGGAAATCGTCGCATTCTTCACTTCGTCACTTTTGTTGATGACGTCAACACTGTAATCAATCGACTCTCCCGGTGGAACAGAAATCTTTGTGTAGGGAGTGTACAACATCACGCTCTCTTTTGTGTCCGTAGCGTGGATCTTACAAGGGATAACACCCAATAACAGTACCAATAGTAGGTTTAAACAGTTAATTTGCATTTTCATAATGATTTTTATAGAGTATACAAAAATGATTACTTAATTAGCTGGTGACAAATATATAAACTGTGATTATTAGCAATTATTAAAAGTGTTAAAAAAAATCTATTACACAAGATCTCCCATCTTTTTACCCTAAGGCCCTCTCCTGTTTACGACAACAGATTATTCAGCATCTATACATTATATATAGACAAAACCAAAAGATGTCATTCGGATGCTAAATAGACCGAATTATTATGTAAATGTAACACTGAAATAAAATATTTTTATGTAAGTTTGCGAGCGCTAAGAAAGACATTTTATACAGAAATTTAAATACAAGAGTTATGCAATCAATTGACAATTTCAATTTTGCCGGCAAAAAGGCATTTGTAAGAGTTGACTTCAACGTTCCATTGGACGAAAACTTCAACATCACAGACGACACTCGTATCCGTGCCGCTCTTCCTACTCTTAAGAAGATCCTGGCAGACGGTGGCAGTGTAATTATCGGTTCACACCTGGGCCGTCCGAAAGGCGTTACAGATAAATATTCTTTGAAACATATCCTGAAACACGTTTCTGAACTGCTGGGCGTAGAAGTTCAGTTTGCTAACGACTGTATCGGCGAAGAAGCCGGCGCTAAGGCTGCTGCATTGCAACCGGGCGAAGCATTGTTGCTGGAAAACCTTCGTTTCTATGCTGAAGAAGAAGGCAAACCAAGAGGTTTGGCTGAAGACGCAACAGACGATGAAAAGAAAGCTGCCAAGAAAGCCGTTAAAGAAAGCCAGAAAGAATTCACAAAGAGACTGGCTTCTTATGCAGACTGCTATGTAAACGATGCATTCGGTACAGCTCACCGTGCTCACGCTTCTACAGCGCTGATCGCTGACTACTTCGATACTGACCATAAGATGTTCGGTTACCTGATGGAAAAAGAAGTAAAAGCTGTCGATAAAGTAATGAGCGACATCACTCGTCCGTTCACTGCTATCATGGGTGGTTCTAAAGTTTCTTCTAAAATCGAAATCATCGAAAACCTGTTGGGTAAGGTAGATAACCTGATCGTAACAGGTGGTATGACTTATACTTTCACAAAGGCTATGGGTGGTAAGATCGGTAACTCTATCGTTGAAGACGATAAGTTGGATCTGGCTCTTGACCTGATGAAGAAAGCAAAAGAAAAAGGTGTAAACCTGGTATTGGCTGTAGACGCTAAGATTGCTGACGCTTTCAGTAACGACGCAAACACTAAATATGCTGACGTAAACGAAATTCCTGACGGATGGGAAGGTCTTGACATCGGTCCTAAGACTATCGAAATCTACGCTGACGTTATCAAAAACTCAAAGACTATCCTTTGGAACGGTCCTACAGGCGTATTCGAATTCGATAACTTCACTGACGGTTCACGTGCAGTAGGTAACGCTATCGTTGAAGCTACAAAGAACGGTGCATTCTCTCTTGTTGGTGGTGGCGACTCTGTTGCCTGCGTTAACAAGTTCGGTATCGCAGACCAGGTTTCTTATGTATCTACAGGTGGTGGTGCTTTGCTGGAAGCTATCGAAGGTAAAGTTCTTCCGGGTATCGCTGCTGTAAAGGGCGAACCGTATAAATAAGAATAAGAAAATACTCTTATCTAAATAAGCGCCAAGGCTGTCCCTGAAAAGGTGACAGCCTTTGTTTGTTTCATCCTATAGAAACAGTTGTTTCATTATGAAGAAACTGTTGTTTCTATAGGTAGAAACACTTTTTACCATAGAAGGAAGAATCATTCGGAAAGTGTCATTCTTCTATGGAAATTTATACCCGGATCAGAATATATTCTAATATCAGTCTTGCATATTGGAACTCAATCTAAATATTTTGTACCTTTGCCCGACATTATTCGAAAATCATTGAAAACAACATAGAATTAAAGAAAATGGCAAAAGAGCTGAAAGAACTGACTAAGAGAAGTGTAAACTACTCTCAGTGGTACCAGGATTTGGTTATTAAAGCGGATCTGGCAGAAAATTCTGCTGTACGTGGCTGTATGGTTATCAAGCCTTACGGATACGCTATTTGGGAGAAGATGCAACGTATCCTCGACGATATGTTCAAGGAAACAGGACACGTAAACGCTTACTTCCCTCTGTTGATCCCGAAATCATTCTTAAGCAAAGAAGCCGAACACGTGGAAGGTTTCGCCAAAGAATGCGCTGTTGTTACACATTATCGTCTGAAAACAAACCATGACGGTACAGGTGTAGTTGTCGACCCGGCAGCTAAACTGGAAGAAGAACTGATCATTCGTCCGACTTCTGAAACAATCATCTGGAACACATACCGTAACTGGATTCAGTCATACCGCGACCTGCCTATCCTATGTAACCAATGGGCAAACGTGATGCGCTGGGAAATGCGTACACGCCTGTTCCTCCGTACCGCAGAATTCCTGTGGCAGGAAGGTCACACGGCTCACGCTACCCGTGAAGAAGCAGAAATCGAAGCAAAGAAGATGCAGGAAGTATATGCAAACTTTGCTGAAAACTATATGGCAATGCCGGTTATCAAAGGTGTAAAATCTGCCAGCGAACGTTTCGCAGGCGCTTTGGAGACCTACACTATTGAAGCGATGATGCAGGACGGAAAGGCTTTGCAGGCAGGTACTTCCCACTTCCTGGGACAGAACTTCGGTAAGGCTTTCGATGTTACTTTCATCGACAAAGAAGGCAAGAGTGATTATGCCTGGGCTACTTCATGGGGAGTTTCAACCCGTCTGATCGGTGCCCTGATCATGTCTCACTCGGATGATAATGGTCTGGTATTGCCTCCGCACCTGGCTCCTATCCAGGTAGTGATCGTTCCGATCTATCGCAGCGAAGAACAGTTGGCACAAATCAGCGAAAAGGTAAACGGTATCGTAGCCAAACTGAAAAAGATGGGTATCTCCGTTAAATACGACGATGCAGATAACAAGAAACCGGGATGGAAGTTTGCTGAATACGAACTGAAAGGCGTTCCTGTACGTCTGGCAATGGGTGGACGCGATCTGGAAAACAACACGATCGAAGTAATGCGCCGCGATACGCTGGAAAAAGAAACCATCACTTGCGACGGTATCGAAGAATACGTACAGAATCTGTTGGAAGAAATCCAGCAGAACATCTTCCAGAAAGCTCTCGATCATCGTACAGCTTGCACGGTAACTGTCGATACTTACGAAGAGTTCAAAGAAAAAATAGAAGAAGGCCTGTTCATCATGGCTCACTGGGACGGTACTCCTGAAACAGAAGAGCAGATCAAGAACGAAACCAAAGCTACTATCCGTTGTATCCCATTGGAAGGCGACAAAACACCGGGTAAGTGTATGGTTACCGGCAAACCTTCCACACAGCGCGTATTGTTTGCACGGGCTTATTAAGCAACATAAACAATAAAATATATGAATGAGGATATGCCTTCACAGGTGTATCCTCATTTTTTATCTATTGTAAATCAAGCTTAATATATCTTTTACATAAAAAAATAATTATTTTTGTACGTAAAGACTAATATGATTACAGAGCAAACAATGGCTTAAATCAACCCAAAAAACAGAATAGATAATGGGATACACAGAATTCATATTGACAATAAATTCCTCTTGCATTACCATACTGATCATATTGGCAATAATTTTGTTGGTTGCCACCCGCTTCCGGGGAGAGAACGGATACGCGGCAGCCATTATCGTACTTCCGAACGTTCCGGTCTACATTTATAATATGAGCCGTATGCTGGGTTGGCACGAGATCACCCTGTTCATGTTTCCCATCAGTTACTCTGTCAATACAATGTTGATGCCTCTACTGTGGCTTTTCACTCTCAGAAATTTCGATACGGACTTTCGCTTCAGACCGATACAACTGCTACACTTCATTCCTGCAGCCGTTTCCGTTATCATCGTACTTTCGCTGTCTACACAAGAACGGATGGATAATATTATATATGAAATGAGCGGCGACGATATGTGGGTCGGCAATCTCAATACACTTATCATATTATTCCAGATGTTCCTTTACTTTGCAGCCATTTTCCGTTATCTTCATAAAAAGAGACACTATATCAAAGAAAACTGGTCTGATGCGGAATACCTGCAAAAAGAGTGGATACCGAAACTGATGTACCTGTTTGCCGCCCTGTTTGTTATCGTCATGACCTGCTATGTGATATGGCCCCGGACGGACGCCTGGCTGATACAAATACTGAATGTTATAGCTATGAGCTATTTGACATACAACTCTATAGCACATCCGGCCGTACTTTCCACAACCGAAGAAGTGTCGGCCACAGAAAACAATAGTGAGAATACCCCCTCTCCCGTATTGGATGAAATACAAATGCAGGAAATCTGCAAACGGGTAACCGAGTACCTGGAAACCTCTCAGGCATTTCTCCGGAACGACCTCTCACTGGCAATGCTTTCCAAAGAAACCGGTATCCCGCAAAAGATGCTTTCACGTGCCGTCAACAGCTATATGAAATGCAACTTCTTTGAGCTTATAAACGCGATGCGCGTGGAAAAAGCCAGGCAGCTATTACTTTCACCCGAAACTTCCGGTTATACGATAGACAGCATTTACGAAGAATGCGGCTTCCGTTCCCGTTCGACATTCTTTCTTGCCTTTAAGAAAGCGGAAGGGAAATCTCCCGCCCAATGGCTCAAATCGCAGAAAAACGAAACTTTTTAGTCCGAATGCAGTGCATTCAAATTAACCCGGGCTCCGATTATTAGGAACTCTCGTTCTTTTATGTTCTCTTTGTGCTCATAATTATCGAGTTAAAAACAGCGGAACCGAAAAGCTTACGAGTAGGATAAACTTCTAATTTCTTCCATTATGAAAAGGACTATTTCAAAAAAAGTTTTGTTTTTGATGCTAACTCTTTTTACAGCATTTGCCATTCAGGCACAGGAAAAAGGAGATATGGCAGCAGGTCTTAACTTGTCTTACGGCACAAAAAGCGGTTACAGCAACTTTGGGGTCGGAGCCAAGTTTCAGTACAGTTTTACCGATGCTCTCCGTATCGAGCCGTCAGCCACCTATTTCTTCAAAAAAGATTATGTAAGCATGTGGGATATCAATGTAAACCTGCATTATTTATTTCATGTAGCCGATAAATTCTCGTTCTATCCACTGGCAGGCGTTTCCTTGCTGGGAGCTAAAGCCGATCTGGGCGACGGATGGGAAGAGTTCGGCGTGAAAGCCAGCGCCTCCGAAACCAAGTTTGGAGCCAACCTGGGGGCAGGTGCGCAGTATTGGTTAACGGAAAGTTTTGCACTTGCTCTGGAAATTAAATACCAGTTGGTCAGCAATTACGACCGTCCGGTGTTTACGCTCGGAGCAGCCTACAAATTCTAACCGAGCTACTGTTAATAAATAAAAAGAGCAACAGCCCGAAAAAGAGTACGCGAATACTTCCAAAGTCCGAAATTCTTGTTATATTTGTGACGTTGCCGTCAGGTAACAGACATTTTAGACACATGGAAAGTGTTTAGCTTTGTTCTCAGAGATAAAATCTGGTAAATTTTTCGCAGGAGAATGATAAGCTGTACTCTTCACGTCATTGTTATATACATACGAGTATATGTCAAAGGGCGTGGGCTGTTGCTTATTTTACTGCACGGGTTTACCAGAGCCTATCTCTTAAAATAAGTCAAGAGTCCCACGCTTTCCTTATAATATAAATAGCCGTACTCCGGGACTAAACGGCAAGAACCTGTCAATGCACATGAAAAAAACAGAAACTCTCTATCCATTCCCGGCATCATTTATTCGTCCTGAATGCATTCTTTTAGTCAGAAACTAGTCTGAATGCAAGGAATTCGGATTTATCCGAACGTTTATTTCTAGGTTACCCGGGGATTTTATCGTCCATTTGCAGCAAGCAAAGTTTATCGCACCATCAAATCGCAATGTTATGGTAACCAAAGACAGTCAGAAAGAAAATCATCCTTCCGGTGAGAACCTCCGGCTCCAACTGCCGTCCGATCAGATGGCTGAATATTGCCGACGGGTGGTCAGCCACCTGGAAGAAGAAAAACGATATCTCAATCCGAACTACTCGCTGTGGGATTTATCGCGCGAGACTGGTATTCCTGTCAAAATGATATCCAAATCTATCAATAAATATATGAAGCGGAACTTTTACGACTTGATTAACCGGATGCGGATAGAAGAAGCCAAAGCCATACTCAGAGAAATGGCTGTAACAAACAGTAAAGCGATGATCGAAGAGGTAGGGACACAATGCGGATTTCATTCCCGTTCCGTTTTCTTCTCTCGGTTCAACGAATATGAAAGAATGAGCCCGAAGAAGTACATGAATTTGTACGAGAAACCTTCTCACAAGCCTGGCAGCGGCAAATAAATAACATCAAACTATAATTTATAAATCAAAGAAAAATGAAAAAGCTAGTATTAATTCTATCCGCCTTATTGTTCCTGATCGGGACAACGGACGTACAAGCCCAATGGGGAAAGAAGCTCCTTAAAAAAGCAGGTGAAAGTGCCAAGCGAGCAACAGAACGTAATGTCGAAAAGAAAATAGACAAAGCAGTGGACAAAACTTTCGATAGCGCCGAAGATGCGGTGACGGGGAAAGGGAATGATAAGAAAGACAACACCGCCACCGATGTCGATGATAATACGGATGCCGACGGGCAGGATGTGGAGCAGGATGGAGGGCAGCAGAAAGGGCAATCGCTTGAAATGACGTATGCCAAAAGCGACTTCGTGCCGGGGGATGAGATTATTTTCGAAGACCTCGTTGACAACGAACAACTCGGTGAGTTCCCCTCCAAGTGGGATTTGTTGGGAGGAAATTGTGAAATCGCGACTGTCGGTGGAGTGAAAGTCATTTCTTTTGACAGGTCAACTTCCATAACTCCTCTAATGAAGGATGCGAAGAACTATCTTACCGAGTCTCATACCGTAGAGTTTGATTTTTATGTACCCGAAAAGGGCGGCGGTTGGTGGAAATTTGCCTTCAGAAAACCGTCGAGCAATGATTTTATTTCGCATGCCGAGTGGTATGTCCAGGCATCCAATGAGCGTGTGATAGAGGCCGACTGGGTAACGCCATCGAAAGAAAGTCGCACCTCAAACATCAAAATTGATTTGTCGGCCGTGGGTTGGCACAAATGCCAGATGTCGTTCAACAAACGTGCTTGGAAAGTGTATATCGATGGCGTGAGAGTGACAAACGCTCCTAACGTTGTTCAACCCGGATGGTTTTACATAGAGGCTGTGACGAGCGAATCCATGGGCAAATATTTTCTCAAGAACGTCCGCATCGCCAAAGGCGCCGTCCCCTTGTACGACCGCATGATGTCTGACGGTAAATTCATCACCTACGGTATCACCTTCGATGTCGGCAAATCGACCATCAAACCGGAGAGTATGGGTGAAATCAACCGTATCGTCACCTTGATGAAAGAAAACCCCGATCTCAAATTCTCCGTCGAAGGCCATACCGACAGCACTGGCAACGAGGCTTCCAACCAGACACTGAGTGAAGCCCGCTCGAAAGCCATCGTCGACAAACTGATCGAACTGGGCATCGCCACCGACCGCCTCACCGCTTCCGGCAAAGGACAATCCTCTCCCATCGCCGATAACGGAACCGACGAAGGCCGTGCCAAAAACCGACGGGTTGAATTTGTCAAGCTGTGAGAGCAGAGCCAAGCTTGCTTGAGCTATGCCGAGCAGCGCCGACAAATGGGCGGAGCCAATTTGTGAAGCAGTAAGTAAACGCAGAGCCAAACTTGTTTGGACTCTACCATAACAACATACTAAAAAGCGCTCTTTGACGTATTGGTTTACACGCTTAAAATAATTTCTTCGGAAACAAAAGGTTTTGAGAAGTATTTGCATATCTTTGCAAAGAACCAACAAACCATAAATTATGACACAGCAAAATGCTATCAAAGTTTTTGAAGAGAAGAAAGTCCGCACATTATGGGATAGTGAAACCGAAGAATGGTACTTTTCTATTGTTGATGTGGTGGCTGTATTGACCGACAGTCCTAACCCCAGAAAATACTGGAGTGTATTAAAAAACCGATTAAAAAAGGAAGGAAGTGAGTTGACTACAAATTGTAGTCAACTGAAAATGCTTTCCTCCGACGGCAAGTATTACAAGACTGACGTTGCCACCACCGAGCAACTCTTCCGCCTGATCCAATCCATCCCTTCGCCCAAAGCCGAGCCGTTCAAACTCTGGATGGCACAGGTAGCGAAAGAACGTCTCGACCAGATGCAAGACCCGGAGTTATCCATCGAACAGGCCATGACCGACTACAAACGGCTAGGCTACTCCGATAACTGGATAAACCAACGTCTTAAAAGCATCGAAATCCGTAAAGACCTGACCGACGAATGGAAACGCCAGGGATTGGAGGAAGGCGTACAGTTTGCCACTCTAACAGATATTATCTATAAGACGTGGGCAGGAAAAACAGCCAAAGAATACAAACAATTCAAGAGGCTGAAAAAAGAAAACCTGCGCGATAATATGACCAACAAAGAGTTAGTGTTAAACATGCTTGCCGAACTCTCCACCAAGGAGATATCGGAAGTGACGGAAACAGAAACTTTCGACGATCATATGGAAGTAGCCCGCCGTGGAGCTAACGTCGCCAAAGAAGCCCGCATGAAACTGGAAGAAGAAACCGGCCGGCCGGTCGTAACCCCCATCAATGCAAAAGACTTTCTACAATTAGAACAGGATAAAGACGATCCACAGATTGAAGTGTAGGAATGCTCTGTAATACATTAGTGTACATGCTAAAGAATATGAACAATCAAAAAAGAAAGGAGATAATGAAATGATTACCATCACTTTCGACGAAAGCAACGAAATAGGGCGTATTCTGATGAATATTGTCCGTGTTCTTAAACAATCGGTTAAAAATCCCATGATACATATCAATTATGAAAATGACGATATGACCGACGAAGAAATGTCACTCGAAGAAAAAGAAGAGATATTGAACGATATCCGAGAGGGACTACGGGAACTTAAACTCGTACGAGAAGGTAAGATTAAACCTCATACCGTTGAAGAACTTTTGCAGGAATTAGAGGATTGCCCACATGATATAAAAGAATATAATTCAACTGGTTACAATTTGTAACCAGTTGAATATAAAAAACACTTCCGTAACCAAAAGCGTGTAAACCAATCACAAAGTTTACACGCTTTTTTTGTGTGCATATATGAAAATAATGTAACACCATAAAAACGGAACGACATGAAAAAGACCTTATTCCTACTAGCATTAGCCTGCTGCCTCCCCACCGCGGGACACAGCCAGGGCTTTATGAAAAAGCTGAAGCAGAAAGTGGAAAACGCTGTCGGCATCAGCGAAAGCACCGACATTGCGGAAGATCAGACGCAAGCCGACGACAATCACGACGGGAACAGCGATGGCAACAAACCGATCCAACGCCCCACCCCGTCCGACAAACTGCAGAAACTCCGCACCGCTACCGCTACATGGGACGAAGCAGTCACCCCCAGCAAAGCCTCCTCCATCGAAGCCCTGCTGAAGGAACTTCCCCCGCTCCCATCGGTCGATGAAATGGCGAACCCCAATGCCGCCGCCCGCGAAACCTACTACCGGAAGATAGTAGCCGTTACGACGCGCGTCAGGGAACTCGACAAGCAATACACCTGCTCGAACGAAGAAATGATTGCCTTCCGCGAAAACATGTACGCCTCGACTGCCAAAAAACTCGGCATCACCGAAGCCGAACTGCGGGCCCTCGAAAACGACATGACCTCCGAAGCCGAAAAAGAACGCATCACCCAAAAGATCGTTAGCAACACCATCGGCGACATGAGCAGCCTCGAAGCCATGGCCGTCGACATTGAAAAACGCGAAGCAGCCGCAGGTGGCGAGCTGAGCGACCAGGACCGGCTGGCCATCCTTGCCGAACACGGCAACGCCATGGAAGACCTGGGCGCACTGATGGAAAAATCCTCCTCCCTTTCAAGCATACAATCCGGTAGCGGCGATGCCGAACTGGACCAACGCCTCGCCGAACTGATGCAAAAACAGATGGAGGGCCCTCCTAACCCGCTCATTAACTACAATAAAATACTCGGAAAAAATGCCGACATCATCAAAAGCCTCTACGCCCGGCTCTGCAACACCGACGACCCGGCAGAGATCGAGCAGATCTACACCGAAGCCGACGAGCTGGCCAAACGCGCCCGCCGCGAAGCCGCCGTCACCTGGCGCAAATACCTGGCAGAGCAGATCGAACTGAACAGGGGGCTCTACCCGCAGAGTATGTCCCTGCAGGCCGACATGGTGAAAGCCGGAATGATCCCCGCCTGTGCCGAGAAACGCGCCAGCCTCAATATCGTGACCATCTGCGCCAACCTGCTTGACCAGGCATACCGCGATTTTCCCGAACCGGAATTTTCGCCCGTCTGTAAAGAGACCATCATGAAATTCCCGAAGAGCGAACGGATGATGCGTGCCGAGAGCGGTTATGCCACCTCCGTCGACGGCTTCTTGAGCGGCAGTGTCATCTGGACAATCGACGAAGAGAACGGCACCGAGTACATCTACGAGAACGGCAAGAAACGCGAAATGGACACCAAAGGTCGGCAGGCCATCAAGCAACAGCAGCAAAAACGCGAAGACTACGACCCGCCTTACGGCACCTGGACTTCGCAAAGCGGCAAATGGACCGCCACCTACTCGCGCGACGGTGCCCTGACCCTGCACGACGGCTCCACCTTCTATCCCTCGGCATTGAAGAAGGAAGGCAATCGGCTGATATGGGTAGAGGTATCCGGTGAAAACGTAGAGAAATGCGTCTACAAATTATAAAGATATTCCTCGTGCCGGCCCTCGCCTTCGCCCTTTGCACGGCATCCGTGGCGCAGGATTATCAAGCGATCTTTGAAAAAGAATGGATAGAAGCAAAAAAATACACAACCAGGCAAAAGGAGATCTGGGAAGTTGTTTTTTCAGAGTTCGGCCTCCCTGTCGAACTGGCGGCAGCAGTCGTTTTCCCCGAACTGCTCCGCTACTCCGCCTTGCAGAATCTAATGGAGACAGTAGCCATCAAAGCACTCTACCTGCAAGGCGGAACCCGCGGGGCCGATTTCTCCATCGGACGGTTCCAGATGAAACCCTCCTTTGCCGAAGCGTTGGAGCACGACTGGATGCAGATCCCGTTACGCCACGAATACGAAATCTATTTCGACCTGGCCGACAACGTCTACGCCCGCCGCGCCCGCATCCGCCGGTTGGATAACCCTGAATGGCAATGCATCTACCTCGCCCTTTTCCTGAAACTCCTTTACCGGCGTTTCCCCGAATTGGCCGAAGAGACAGCAACCGGGCAAGTCCGTTTCTGCGCCACTGCCTATAACGGCTCTTTCCGCGACAGCTACGAAGAGATCCGCCGCCGGGCCGGTCGCCGCTTCTACCATACCGATTTCATGCCGACCGCCGCAACCGTCTATTATTCATATTCGGACATCGCGGTCAGCTACTATAAAAAAACAAACGGGGATAGATTCTGGTAGACCCGTCGGTGACTTCGGAAACTCCGGAATGCAATTTCCGGGTTTCCGGGGAAACCGATTCCCCGAAAGGTAAAAAGTCTCACCCGCGTGACATCGTCAACCTCACACAGGTGACATCTAAAGACTCACACGGGTGACATCGAGAGCCTCACGCAGGTGAAACCGGAGACCTCACACAGGCAAGACCGGGAACAACTGTATAAGAGAATGAAACAACTTATTATTAATAATTTAAAAATAAAAACAATGGCTAAGTACAAATTAATTAAAAGAACGAACCCGCTGAAAAAGGATGCACCTCCCAAATGGTATGCAACCCCTAATAGCGAATCCCCGCTGTCGGGCAAGGCGATGACACGTGCTGCCACCGCCAACACTACCATGGCTCCCATCGAGATGGAAGCCTCGTTGGAACTCCTTGCCAAATTTGTGCCCCAACAGCTTCAGCAGGGGCACACAGTGAAAATTCCTGGTTTAGGAACCTTTCGTACCACCTTCAAAAGTGACGGTGTGGAAAATATCAACGATTTCCGGGCAAACAGCATGATCAAGAATGCCCGCATCGTCTTCACCCCCTCAAAAGAGCTGCGCGAAAGCGTGCTCAATGGCCTCACCTTCGAGGATGGAGGCGTGCTGGAAAATGATATCAGCTACGCTTCTCTGGCCGATTATCGCCTGGCGAAGAGCACCCCTCCGGAAGGTGGTGGCGGTGGCGAAGACAGACCAGAAATCGAATAAAACTCAATGTGTTACTTATTAACGGATAAAACGAACAGTTATGAAAACATGGATACTACTGCTATTTGCTGGGCTGCTGGGAATGACAACGGCAGAAGCACAAATCTCGTTCTACGGCGAGTGGTGCTACAGCAATGGCGAACTCATCAGTAAGACGTGGGTGTCGCCCAAAGGTTTGCGGTCGGAAAGCGTTGATAAGCAGACAGGCAAAAAGTTCATAACCCTTTGCCTCCTGGACACAAAGAAAGTGTATGCGCTATTCGAAGATAAAAAGACCGGTTTTCTGATTAACGACATCACGAAATTTGCCGGAACCAACCAGATGGTAGGGCTCGATCTTGTTAGCAATGAACAAAGTCATACGGAATACCTGGGTGAAGAAGAAGTGGACGGGCGCATGTGCAAAAAATATTACAGTTATCGCACAAGCATTAATAACCTGACAGGGGAGGCACAGACCGAGAATGCAGGCTTGACATGGATTTACGAACCATTGAAGGCATCCAACTATACAGGTTGCATCGCCGAAAAACCCGGTGGTCAGTACGATAGATTACAAGTGCTGCGCAACATCCGGCAAGGACCGCAACCCGCCCATCTGTTCGAATTGCCTGAAGGTTACAAAATCACCGAAATGCCCAGCGGTGGAATGTTGGAACTATTCTCGGGAAAATCGCGCCAGGAGAGCCAAAAAAACTTCGACGATACCCGCGACGCTTTCCAGAAAAAAGCCGAAGAAATAAAATCCATCAACGAAGGTTCGGACAAGAGCCCGGAAGAAAAGATTAAGGCATTGCTCGAAATGTTCGGTGCCGGACAGAAAAAGAAATAAACAACCATAAGAAACAATCGCTACATGAAACCAATATACTCCCGCCAGAATTTTCTGAAGGCATGTGGCCTAGCAACAGCCGCACTGTGCTCGGATGCCCTCCGGTCTGCCACGATAAAAGTAGCAAGTCCGGAAGTGGAGTATGTATTGCGTGGAGGACAAACCTATATCGACGGACGATGGTGTAGCTGCGACATCGGCATAACTCCTAGAGGCAGACTGGTAGTGAGCAAGTCTCCTATCCCTTGCCATTATGTGATCAACGTGAGCGGAAGAGTCGTCTCTCTCGGCTTTATCGATATCCTGGCCGACAATTCCGCTAATCCCGAAAGGACTTTCCTCACATTCGAAAAATACAAACTGGGCGACGGTGTCGCAACAGCCCTGCAAATGCACGGCGGAGCAACACATGCAGGCGATTATTACCGTCATTTCAGCCGGGAAAAACACTACGTCAACTGGGGTGTTTCCACTAAAGTAATGAACCTCCGGTATAAATATCCGGTATTGGCAAGTCGCCTGAAAGCCATCGAAAGCAGCCTGGAAGAAGGCGCACTGGGCATCTCCCACAGCCCGGAATATCACCCGGACACAACCAGGGAAGAGCTCCTGGCCTATGCCCATCTCGCCCGGAAATACGAACGGCCGCTTTTCCTGCACACACGTTATTCCTGCCGCGATAAAGAATTGCTGGGAGTAGACGAAGCGATCCGGCTGTCGCACTTGACAGGGTGCAGAGTACATATCGACCACCTCAACTCGACAGGCGGCACCTTCCACATGCCCGAGGCATTGAAACGTATCCGCGAAGCCCGTACCAGCGGACTGGAAATCACGACATGCGTATACCCCAGTTCCTATTGGGCCACTTATCTCCATTCTTCCCGCTTCACCGAGGGCTGGCAGGAACGTTACCAAATAACCTACTCCGACCTCGAAATCGTCGGGACCGGCGAACGGCTGACGGAAGAAAGCTTCAACCGCTACCGCAGCCAAGCCGGCGTACTGGTTGCCGTCCGCCCCGGTGTCCAGCCGATGGAGACAACTGTCAGGCTGGCCCTCCGGGAAGACTTCTGCGTGATCGGCTCCGACGGCGGCATCGAAAAAGAACGGTGCGCCAACAACCATCCCCGCGGTGCAAACTGCTTCGCCTCCGCTATCCGTTATGCGCTGGACGAACGTATCCCGCTGGAAAAGATACTCAACAAGATGACTACCCGCTCCGCCCGGATCATCGGTTTCCCGATGCGCGGACGCGGCGAACTACGAAACGGATACATCGCCGACCTGACGGTATTCAACCCCGAAACGATCCGAGGACGGGCAACGAATGCCAACCCCTGCCAATTCTCCGAAGGAATAGAACTGGTCATCGTAAACGGAAAAATCGCTTTCGACAGGCACAGGCCGACCGGAGAAATGAATGGTACAGATATCAAATATGAATCGATAACGCAACTTTATTATTAATCACTAACATATCAAGCGTATGAAAACACATCTGAAAACATTACTGCTAATCGCCATCTCCCTGATGGCAACTGTGGGGCTGAACGCCCAGGAACCCTTCTTCTTCACTAAGGACGGATTGAAGATCACCCTGGCCGAAAAAGACGGCAAAGGAAAGATCAACGGTTACAGCCAAAGCACCGTCGTTAGCGTGGAAGGCGAACCCTCTAACTGCACCGTCGTCTACAAAACGATGGTGATGGACAACAAGAAAAAACCGTTGCTGAACGAAGAGATGGACATGAAAATCTACATCAAAGACGGTGTCGTCACGTTCGACCCGACTTCGCTGGCCGGCAAGCTGATGGAAGGCATGACTGTGAGCGGCGATAACCTGATACTACCCGCCGACGTTGCTGTGGGCGACGTATTGAAAGATTACACCATCACCGTCAACATCGGTGCCATGAAAACGACAACCGCTACCTCCGATATCAAAGTGACGGGCGAAGAAACGCTCGATATCGGCGGAACCTCCATCGACTGCCTGATCGTCGAAAGCACCGTCCTCTCGAAAGTGATCGGCATCAAGCAGCAGATGAAGCAGAAAGTATGGTACGGCCGCGGCATCGGTCCCGTGAAAACGGAAACTTACAACAAGAAAGGCAAGCTGATGTCCGTACAGGAAATAGTAGAAATAGAAGGCTTTTAAACCCTAAAAAACAAACGCATCATGAAAAAGACAATCGTAGCACTTATGTGCATTGTAAGCCTCGTGATAATGACGGCTTGCGGAGGTTCACCCGTTGACAAATCCTTGAAGAAAATCGACACCGCCATCGAAAAGCTGGAAAAAGCAAATAAGAAAGGCGAGAAACTGAGCAAGGAAGACATGGAACAGATAGGCAAAGACCTGGAAGAACCGCTGAAAGTATTGAATGAAGCACTGGAAAACGACGAAATCGGCGGTGTAACAAAACTGAAAATCGTCGCCAAGGTGTCGAAGCTGTCCATCCTCGCCATCAGCGCAGGGCTAAAAGATCTCGACCTGAACGAGCTGATGAAGGATGCCAAGAAAACAGCTCCGGAGGAGAAAAAAGAGTAACGAACCAAACAACAATAACATGTCAAACATCATCGACGGAATAGTGAAAGGATTGTCGGGCTTTATGCCGCAAGACGATCCGGATGTGAAAATATTCAATGCACAAAGTGAATTGAAAGAACTTGCCGGTAAAGAAGAGAAGGTCTATGCCCGTCTCGGCCGGCAAGTATATGAAACCGATGGAGGCAAAAGCTATCCGGAGATAAAGACTGAACTCGACCAGCTTGCCGCCAACCGGCAGGCTGCAGAGGAACGCCTGAAAGCTGCACGCGAAGAAAAGATAGCCCGCGAACGTGCCAAGGAGGAAGAACGTGCCCGTCGCGAAGCCGAAGAAGTCGCCCACAGCTGCCCGAATTGCGGAGCCTACAACCCCGAAGGAACCAACTTCTGCCAGGATTGCGGTACACGCCTCGCTCCACCGGCACAAGCTCCTGCCGCCAAACGCTTCTGTTCCAATTGCGGAGCCGAAGTAGCAGCGGGACACCGTTTCTGTAGCAATTGCGGAACGAATGTCGGTTAAACTTGATCTATCTTTATTTAACAATTAAAAAACAAACAATATGGCATTTTGTACTTTTTGCGGAACACAAGTCCCCGACGACATCAAATTCTGCACCTCGTGCGGAAAACCGATGGGAATAACGGTGAAAGTCCCTGCCCAGCCTGTACAGCCCGTGCAGCAGGTGCAGCCCCAAGCTCCGTCGCCACCGCCCCAACCGCAGCAGGCTCCCTCTGTTTATGCGCAACCGCAGACCGCACCACCGCCTCAACAGGCTTACACGGTACCACCTGCACAGCCATACGCAGCCCAGCCCTATGCGGCGCAACCGTATGCACCGGCTCCCGACCCGAACGCCCTGCCCCCGGGCAGCAAGTACGAACCGATCACGACCGGCGGATTTATCGGCATCATGTTGCTGATGATGCTACCCATCGTCAACCTGATCCTGCTCCTTGTATGGGCATGCGGCGGTTGCCGGAAAGTGAATAAGACGAACTTCGCCCGTGCCATGCTTATCATCATGCTGATAAGCGCGGTTCTTTCGGGCATCATCTTCCTTATTTTCGGAAGCATGTTCGGTTCCGGTCTCAGTGACATTACAGATACACTCAAATCGCTCGAATAAATAACAGTAAGAAACAAAACAACTAAAATTAAAGGAGGAAATAATTATGGCATTCTGTGGAAAATGTGGACAACAAGTAAACGACGGAGTTAAATTCTGTCCGGCCTGCGGCGCACCGATGGCGGCAGTCGCTCCTACTCAGGAAACACCGCCCCAGCCGGCGGCGGCTCCGCAACAACAGTATCAACAGCCCCAACCGGTACAGCAACCACCCCAGGCCCAGCAACCCCAACCGGCTGCCGGCGATACCTTCTCGAACCTGAACAACACGGCCGACAGCACGGCCCAGTTCGATCCCAGAGACATCGAACAGCACAAAGGCATGTCGATCCTGGCCTATTTCGGCCCGCTGGTTCTTATTCCGATATTGGCGGCCAAAGACTCGCCTTTTGCCCGATATCATTCCAACCAGGGTTTGCTGCTTTGCATCGCATGTATCATATATGGTATAGCGTACAGCATTCTGAGCGGCGTGATCCTCGCTATCTCATGGCGACTCTATTTTGTGGTGAGCATCATCGGTCTTATCGGTTTCGTATTTGCCGTGCTGGCCGTGATCGGAATTCTCAATGCCGTGAACGGTCGAGCCAAAGAGCTCCCGCTTATCGGAAAATACCGCTTATTAAAATAGTATTCATCTCTAATAATTTACTCTTATGAAACAGATTATACTTATGGCAGCTACTGCCCTGTTCGCCTCAACCAACCTGATGGCACAAAACACATCGGTTTCACTGCGTAGTGCATTCGATCTTCTGGCGTTCCTTACCGCTTCGCCGGACAGCACCATCCATTACGATGAAAACGACAAAAAGAGTACAAAAGAAGAAAACGTATTCAATGACAAGAACTTCGTCACCCAGACCAATCATTATACCTGGGAGGAAGCGACAAGCAGCTGGAAAACGGCCGGTAAAACCGTCAACACGCTCGACAGTAAAGGACGTACAACAACGGCTATCGGTTATTCTGCCGACGGAACGGAAACCGACAAGACAGATATGACCTACGAAAATGATCATATTTACCCGAAAATGATTACCAGTTTTACCAGGGAAGGCGGTAGCTGGAAACAGGAAGGCATTGTAAATATAACTAACGTAAAGGTCAACTCCGCAGGTATGCCTACTTTACTCGAACTCTCAACTACAGCGGAAGGAATGACTTTCAATATGAAAATGGGAATGACTTACGACGGAGATATCAGCATGACCAAAATGTCAACCGATATGATGGGCTCCTGGGCTGTAATGTCAGAAATGAAAAGCGAAATAGTTGACAAAGGCAACCCGGTAATCTCCAAAAGCTGGGGGAAAACCTATTTCCCAATAGCCACCGACTGGCAATACGATGGCAAAGATTACGCCTACTACTCCAGTCACCAACCGGGCAATCCTTCCGGCAACGAAACCATCACTGCCGAAAAACCCGAATGGCGACTAAACGGAACCATCCTCGAAGTCCCGGCAGCCGAAAACGGTATCGAGATATTTGCTATCGTCGGACGGCTGGTAAAGAAAAGTTCCACATCTACAATAGATGTTTCAACACTCTCACCGGGCGTTTATATCGTGAAAACGGATAAAGGTTCCTTCAAGATCAGGTTCTAACATTAATACCTATTGGTTATGACAGCAAAAGAAGTTTTTTCAAAGACACTGCAATTCGGCTGGATCAAGCTGGGGCTGCGATTGCTCAATATCCTGATAGCCGTCGTTCTGTTCGCCATCATGATGGGTATCGCCGTCCTGTTCGATAGTGGAGGAGTCGGCGCAATCATGTTCATTATCTGGCTGAGTCTGATCGGGATAGTGAATTTCTTCCTCAACCATTACATCGGCTATCTGGTGAAAGCCGGGCATGTAGCCGTAATAACGATAGCCTTTCAAACAGGGCAAGTCCCTGCCAACCCGTTTGAAACCGGAAAGACGATGGTGAAGGAACGCTTCGGTACCTCCAACGTATACTTCGCACTCGACAAACTGGTAGCCGGTTCCGTCAAACAACTGCAACGTACCCTGGGGCGTATCACCGACGGACTGCTCGGAGCACTGCCGGGAGCCGATGGCGTAAAAAGCCTCATGAATATGTTTCTGGATATCTCCCTCGGCTACGTCGATGAATGTTGCCTGGGATATACCTTCGCCCATCCGGAACAGAATGCCTATAAATTGGCCGCCGACGGTGTGGTTATCTATTTCAAGAACTGGAAGACACTGTTGAAAGACGCAGCGAAGACAACCGGTGTGGTTATCCTTTCATTCGTGGCAGTAACGCTGGTGGCATTCGTCCTCTTCGGCGGGCTGTTCCGTCTATTTGGATGGAGCGGATTTATGGCTTTCATTATCTCCTTGCTGTTCGCTTATACGGTAAAATATGCTTTTATCGACAGCTGGATACTGGTAAAAATGATGAGCAGCTATATGCAGGTAGCTCCGACCACCCAAATCACCTTCGACCTCTACGGCAAGTTGTGCAACCTGTCGAAAAAGTTCAAAGAACTGTTTAACAAAGGCACGAGCGAACCGCAACCGGCTTATGCGGGACAAGCGTCCGGCTATGGTGAACAACAATCTCCAGCAGAAATACCACAGGCAGCCGCTCCCTCTTACGATCCGCCTGCCCCCGTTTCAGCCGCTCCCCGCTTCAGCCCTTCCTGTGGCAAAGCGTTGGAACCAGAAAAAGTCTTCTGTGGTAATTGCGGGACACGGTTCGGATAGTAATAAAAAAACTAACTGACTTATAGCTATTCACAGCAAAAACGACTGGAAGTCCTCTGTTGGCTCCAGTCGTTTTTGCTGTGACAACTTGGCATAAAACATAGAACTATCCATTAACAATATCATTTTACAAAGGAAAAAAGTCAAAATTAAAAACCCTTTCAATATCCAATATCCTAATTTTGTGAAACTAAGGAAGATGTATTATCCCTGTTCTATACAGACTTAACTTAATTCGAATGCAAATGAAAGCTACTTTATCCTCATTATTGACTGCTTTGGTTATCATACTGGCGGGATGTACTTCCGGCCAAACGGTCAGTATCAAAGATCTTCGGGTTGAAATGAAAGAAAACCCGGTAGGCATTGGTGTATCACAACCCCGCTTTATGTGGAAAATCTCTTCCGGATCACCCGATCTCACGCAGACCTCCTATCAGATACAGGTTGCCGAATCTCCCGATAACCTGAAAAACGGGAAAGAACTGCTTTGGGACAGCGGTGAAGTGAAAAGCGATGAGTCCATACTCATCCCCTACGGAGGTAATCCGTTACAATCCAGAAAACAATATTATTGGCGCATTAAAGCCAATACGAATCAAGGCTCAACGGACTGGAGTCCGATAAACACCTGGTCGATGACCTTGCTCAATCCTTCCGACTGGAAAGCAACCTGGATCGGAGAAAACAATCTTTCCAACCCAGGGGAGACGAAAGAAGGGAAGACACGTCTTGCCGCTCGCTATCTCCGCAAAGAGTTTGTTGCGGATAAACCGATTCAAAGAGCTGTTCTATACATTTCCGGCCTCGGTTTTTCCGAATCCTATATCAATGGAAAACCTGTAAGCGAAGATATTTTCGCGCCCGGACCATCCTGGTATCCTAACCGTGTATATTATAATGTATATGACGTGACGGATCTGTTGTCAAAAGATAAAAATACGATAGGCGTTGCCTTGGGTAACGGTCGTTATTTCGCAATGAGAGACCGGCAGGAAACGCTGCCCTCCCTGCTTGCACAACTGGAAATCGAGTATGCCGACGGCTCGCAAACCGTCATAGTCAGCGATACCTCATGGAAAGTAACCTCCAAAGGCCCGATCATTGCCAACAACGAATTTGACGGCGAAGAATATGACGCCCGCCTGGAACTGAGCGGTTGGAACAAAAATGGTTTCGACGACTCTAAATGGCTCACGGCAGATGTCATGACAACTCCCGCCGGTAAATTAACCGTACAGTCAAATCCGAACCTCCGTATCCAGGAAGAAATCAAGCCGGTCAGCATCACCGAAAGACCGGACGGCAAATATATCATCGACATGGGACAAAATATGGTCGGCAGGTTGGCTGTCAGCCTGAAAGGAAAGAAAGATCAACCTGTCACTATGAAATTTGCTGAATTACTCAAGGAAGACGGTTCGCTTTACCTGGCAAACCTGCGTAGTGCCAATGTAACCGATATATATACCCCGGCTCGCGACGGCCAGTTCAGCTGGGAACCGATATTTGTCTATCACGGATTCCGTTTTGTAGAGATTTCGGGGCTTGATTATAAGCCGGAATTATCCGCCTTTACCGGAAAAGTAATCTATGACAAAATGAAAACGACCGGAAAGTTTGAAACTTCCAACCCTCTGGTGAACCAGATCTATAAAAATGCCTATTGGGGTATTCGTGGCAATTACCGGGGCATGCCGACTGACTGTCCGCAACGCGACGAACGTCACGGATGGCTGGGAGACCGTGTAACCGGAGCATATGGAGAAGCTTTCATCTTCAACAATGCCCTCCTGTATAATAAATGGTTGCAGGATATCGAAGACTCCCAAAGCCCGGAAGGAAGCATCTCCGACGTATCTCCCCGTTATTGGACGATATACAACGACGATGTCACCTGGCCTGCCGCCTATTTCTATGTAGCCAACCTCTTATACCGCCAGTTCGGGGATAAGAGTGCCATCATCAGACATTACCCGTCTATGAAGCGATGGATGCAACACATACAACAAACAGCCATGCAGGATTATATCATCGTAAAAGACACTTACGGTGACTGGTGTATGCCCCCGGAATCACAGGAGTTAATTCATTCGCAGGACCCGGCCCGTAAGACTGACGGTGCTATCCTGTCTACAACCATGTATTACAGCCTGCTGAATATGATGAGCGAATTTGCCCGGCTAAGCGGACAGGAAAACGATATTACAGCCTATCAGGAACTGGCAGCAAAGATGAAAGAAGCCTACAACGCAAAATATTTCCATCCGGAAACAGCCCAATACGGCAACAATACGGTTACAGCCAACATCCTGTCATTACGTTTAGGACTCGTTCCAAAAGGATATGAAGAAAAAGTGTTTGCCAACATTGTCAAGAAAACGGAGGGAGACTTCGGCGGCCATGTCAGTACCGGTGTCCTGGGCATCCAGCATCTGATGCGCGGCCTCACCGAATACGGCCGGGTAGATATGGCCTGGAAGATTGCTACGAACGACACCTACCCGAGTTGGGGATACATGGCAAAGAAAGGTGCCACCACCATCTGGGAACTCTGGAACGGAGATACCGCCGACCCTGCCATGAATTCCGCCAACCATGTCATGTTACTGGGCGACCTGATCATCTGGTACTATGAAGACCTGGCTGGAATCAAATGCGCTCCGGAATCCGTCGCTTATAAGAAGCTGATCATGGCTCCGGTATTTCCCGAAGGGCTGAATGCCGTTTCCGCCTCCTACGAATCAGTCTACGGAGAGATCAAAAGTGCCTGGAAAAAAGAAAACGGTACTTTCAGCTGGGATATTACAATCCCCGGCAACACCTCAGCCGTCGTACGGATACCGAAAGAGTTCCGGATCAAACAATCCAACCAATCGGGTGTCAGGAGGGTGAATGACACTGCCTCCTATACGGAAATCGAGATAGGTTCGGGCAGTTATCACTTTAATAACTAAAAATAAATATGAAGAAAAGTCTGTAAATGACATCCTTGATCTTAATCATTGGTTTGCCATTTACAGATTTTTTTACTTCGTCAAAAAGATCGCCCAAGCTATAGAATACGAATAATTTAATTACCTTTGGGAGTAAAATAAATCAGTACCTGTATGGAACTCACTCTCCCTTCCAAGTTGAATGCCTCCGAAACGATCGTGCTCGACACAAACGTGCTTGTCGTTATCGGGGCAAATGGTGCCGGCAAAAGTTCGTTCGGCAGAGATCTGCTGGAGCGTTACTCCGACAACAGTAAAAAGATATCCGGCATGCACTCCCTGTTTATCAGCAGTGAAGAACCCGTGTCTGTCGAAGGTAATGAACTGGCACGCCTGCAATCGATGATAGCGGAACGCATCTTCATGCCCCGCCTTTCAGAATACGAAAAACTGATCCTCCACCTGCAAAGCGAAGAATTTGAGGCGGCGGTAAACTATAAGGAAGCCTGCAAGCTAACCCCGGACCTGGAACCGCCCATTACCAAAATAGACCGCATACAGGCCATCTGGGAGAAAATGTTCCCGCATAACCGCCTGGTCAGGAAGTCCGGCTTTATTGAACTGGCTTCCACCAGCCGCGACGGCGATTCTTATACGGCCGGCAGAATGAGCGACGGCGAAAAGATCGTCTTCTACCTGATAGGCGCCGTACTCTGTGCCCGTCCCAACGAACTGCTGGTGATCGAAGAACCGGAAATACTGCTTCACAACTCGATCAAGAACCTGCTTTGGGATGAGATCGAAGCTATGCGTCCCGACTGCACATTCGTTTATCTGACGCACGATATCGACTTCGCCACCTCTCGTCCGGAAGGCAAACGGATATGGATCAGGGACTACAATGCCGACGCCCATGTCTGGGACTACCAACTGATAGAAAACAGCGACAGCCTTCCCGAAGAAGTATATATAGATATCCTTGGGAGCCGCAAGCCGATCCTGTTCATCGAAGGGACCGACTCCAACAGTATCGACAACCGCCTCTATCCGCTGATCTTCCCCGATTATATGGTCAAGCCGATGGGTGGCTGCCAGAAGGTGATCGAAACGACAAAGGCTTTCCGGCAGTTACAGGACTTCCATACGCTGGAATCCATGGGGATCGTAGACCGCGACCGCCGTACACAGGGAGAGATAGACTATCTGCATGACCAGCATATCTTCGTTCCCGACGTAGCCGAAGTGGAAAACCTGCTGATGCTCGAACCCGTGATACGTACCGTGGCACGCCGTATGATGAAAGATCCCGATACCGTATTTACCCAGGTAAAGGAAAATGTAGTCAAACTCTTCGAGAAGGACCTCGAAAGCCAGGTTATCCTGCATGCCAAACACCGCGTCCGCAAGAAACTGGAAACAACGGTCGACCGCAAGATAACGACCGTCGAACAACTGACCGAGCATGTGGAAAGCATCCGTTACAACGTTCATGTCGATGAAATATACAATGGGATAAAAGATAAATTCAACCAGTACATCGAAACGGGAGATTACAAGAATATCCTTCGTGTGTATAATCAAAAAGGGATGCTGCCGCAAAGCCGTGTATGCAACTTCTGCGGTATCAGCAACAAGGAGAGTTATTTAAACTTCGTTCTTTCCATTCTGAAAGAAAACAAGGAGGATGCGGAAGTCATACGTTCTTCCATCAAAGAATCTTTAGGGACATAAAAAGTTATCAAAAATGAGGAAAAAGTCCGCAAAAAATCGTTCTTTTGCAAACTGATATAACGACATTAACTGGTTTAGTCCTCTTACAAAAAGAATATGCGTACACCGACATTACAATATCTCTACCTGCAAAAGCCGGTAACAATGGTTATTATAATCTGTATAATCTCCGTGCTTCCCTGGATCGGCCTGGGTGATTTCTCCACCAAAGGAGAGCCGCGTGAAGCATCAGTTGCCATATCCATGCTTGAATCAGGCAATTGGATATTACCCCAGGTTTATGCCAACGAATTTGCCTATAAGCCGCCGATGGCACATTGGCTGATGGCTGCTTTCTCTTATCCGCAGGGATATGTATCGGAGTTTACCTCTCGCCTGCCGTCTACAATCGCTTTTATCTGCCTGATGGGATGCACGCTCATGTTTTTCGGGCGGAGGATAAAATTCCAGCAGGCGTTTATAGCTACTCTCCTACTACTCACATGCATTGAAATGCACAGAGCGGCGATGACTACCCGTGTCGATATGCTACTGACGACATTCATTGTCATCGGCCTCTATCAGTTGTTCCGATGGGAAGACCAACTGGAGTTGAAAGGTCTGCCGGTTATTATCCCGGTATTGCTGGGGTGTGCGGTTCTGACTAAAGGGCCTGTAGGAGTTATTTTGCCTCTATTCGTGTTCGGTGCTTATCTGCTGATGCTCCGTAAATACAGCCTGCTGACAATTTTCAAGGCACTGCTTTATATCGGTGTTTCGTCTCTGTTCCTGCCTCTGCTGTGGTATATCGCAGCCTGGAAACAGGGAGGGGATAAATTTCTCGATGTCGTACTTGCCGAGAACTTCGGACGTTTCTTCCATCTCAATACGCCCGATATCAATTATGACCTGGGACACGAGAATGGCGTATGGTATAACTTTATGACGCTGGCTGCCGGATTTATTCCCTGGACCATCTTCTTTTTCTTCTCCCTCTTCGGTTTGAACTGGCAGAGAAAAAAAGGATCGTTCAAACAAGTGCTGAAAGACAGCTGGAATAATATTCTTTCCATGGAAAAGGAAAAACTGTTCAGCCTGGTAGCATTGGTTTGCATCATCTTCTTTTATAGTATCCCTTCCAGCAAGAGAAGCGTATACCTGATGCCGGCTTATCCGTTCATCGCAATATTCCTGGCACAATACGCCATCTATATCACGGAATACAGGACAAAGGTAACCCGTATCTTCGCTGCCTTCCTGGCATCGGTCACTACCGTAGTACTGATTGCCATCGGATTGACGATGATCGGTGTTATCGACCCCGTGGCTATTGCTTCACAGTACACAAGCCGTACCTCTACCCTGGCACAGGTCGAAGCTGTCAGCAACATATTTTCTTTCAGTTACGGACTGACGGTTTGCATTGTTATCGTCGTTTTGGTGGCGCTGCTGACGGTGCTTTACCAGATGTTCAAAAAGATAAACATCAAGATCCTGTATGCGACAATCGCCCTGAGTTTTACGATCAATTTACTGATCGACGGGGTTATCATGCGGGGTATCCGCCAGGATGGTTCTGCCCGTCCTTTTGCGGAAAAGGTAATGAAAGAATATCCGCTGAATGAGAACAATATGTTCGTTATGAATAATCTCAAGAAATACAGGAACCTGTACGGGCTTAATTTCTATCTCGGCAACCGCTTCCACAATTTCGAACAGGAGATGCCGGAAGAAGGATTTTTCTTTGCAACTTCCAGCGACCTGGAGGTTGTCCTTAAAAATTACGAAGGCCAATATACTTTTAATATATTGACCTCCTCTGAACGTATCATCCACGAAGTGCGCCGCCCGGTTGTCCTGTGCAGCTTTCTCCGTGTAAAATAAGATTATTTTAATTCTTTGATTTTGATACTGCGGAAAGCAACTTCGTCGCCATGATCCTGTAACAGGATATGTCCCTGGGGAGCTTCACCGAAACGTCCTGCCTCGTTATAAGACGGGGCAGCATATTTACTACCTTTCACCAATTCGCGGAAAGCATCCGAACCACGATCGTATTCCAATGTTTTAAAGCCGTTCAGCCAATGTTCCACATGATTATTGGGGAATACTTTCAGGACAGCCTGGTTCCAGTTGCCCACACCGTTGAAACGTTTGTTACCGGCCGGCATCATGTCGTAAAGGCTTGCCAGGGTACGGCTGCTGGGAGTCGTTGTGTAGAGTTTGGCATCCGGATGCAGTTTGTCATCTAATATCTGGTATTCGAGGCCATAGGCGGAGCCGCTAGGTTTTTCTGCTTCCGTCACGAAATATTTGATTCCGCTGTTTGCTCCCGGAGTGATTTTAAATTCCAGGCTTAACTCGAATGCTGCATATTCTTTATCGGTCACGATATCACCTCCGTTGGTAGACTCGCCGCCACCGGATTTCAAGACGATCAACTGTCCGTCTTCCACTTTCCAGCCATGATCCGGGAAGGCCTCTTTATGGGCGCCACGCCAGCCTGTAGTTGTCTGTCCGTCGAACAGGAGGTTCCATCCGTCCGCTTTTTCAGCATCCGTCAGGTAGTTGGGGACGCGGTTCACTTCAGGAGCCAGGGTTCCCTGCATGCGTTCGGCTTCCAGGTTCTCCGTCTTTATACGGATATTACGCCATTTGATTTCTTTTCCTTCCAGATCGGTATTCTTTCCGATGCCATGCACCTGGAAAGCGATGAAGCCTTTGGCTGTTTCGTCGTCATAGAGATTGGCGGTGTTCACGCCGTTCAGCCAGATGCGGATATTGTTGCCGATCGCTTCGATACGGAATTTATTCCAATCTGTCTTTTTGTAGGCGGCTTGTCCCGGTTTGTTATCGACGAGCGTCACCAGCCAACCACGGCGTGCCTCGTCGTAAACGCCTCCGCTCCATGCTCTGTCGGAAGGGTCCATTTCGCATTGGTAGCCATGCACACGCCCGTTCTGGTAATCCGGACGGCTTTCGCTGCGGAACTGCACACCGGAGTTCAATGCCGGGTCGCAGAGAGCTTCAAATTCCAGGATAAAATCGCCATACTCCTGTTCGGTAGCCATAAAGCTGTTCGGCTGGCCCGTCACCGAAGTTCCGACCAGGCAGCCGTCTTCCACCCAGTAGGGCGCTTCGCCGTTCAATTGCTTGAAACCGGTAAGATCTTTACCATTGAATAACTTTTGCCAGCCGTCATTCGACTGACAGGAACAAAGCAGCGCAAGAGACAGGGCTGCAAACTTCAAAGATGCTTTCATTCTGTTTTTCTTTTAGGTATTATAAATAAGAAAATTGTTTTACTGGTCTGTCAACTAACACATGTGTACGAGCACAAAGATAAAATATTATTCATAAATGCACAGCAAAAGTGTTGCTATTTTACAACAGATAGAATCTTTTTCAAAGAATAGCCTTATCTTTGTGTGCAAAATGTAATCAATAAAGGTATTTTTATGAAATTTAAAACGGCTCTCTTTGACTTTGACGGCGTGATAGTCGACACTGAACCCATTTACGATATTTTCTGGAATGAGGCAGGTGAACGTTACGGGACAGGTATCGACAACTTCGCTGCTGTTATCAAAGGCACAACACTCCCCTACATCATGGAAAAGTATTTTTCCGACCGTACGGAAGAATTCCGCCGGATGGTTATTAATGAATCGACAGAATACGAAAGCACGATGCCCTTGCCCGCCATGCCCGGCTCCCTGGAATTTCTGCACTTATTGAAAAAGAACGGTGTACAGATGGGATTAGTTACAAGCTCGGACAATGCGAAGGTGGAACGTGCATTCAAATTACATCACCTGGAAAATATATTCGACACAGTCGTGACCGCCGACCGCATCACTAAGGGGAAACCTGATCCGATGTGTTACCTACTGGCCGCAGACGACCTGGGTGTCTCCCCTGCCGACTGCCTCGTTTTTGAGGATTCATTTGCCGGCATACAAGCGGGAACGGCTGCCGGCATGCGGGTGATCGGCCTGAGCACCACCAACCCGGAAGAATCATTGAAGGATAAAGTATATGAAGTGATTTCGAACTTCGAAAAGGTTACTTTCGAGGATTATCTGAAGTGGTAATGAAACAGAATAAAAAAAGAAGGTTGCGGCAGCCGTTGTAAAAACGGGCTTAACCGCAACCTTACCCAGTTTATTCAATTTCCGGCCGGTCGCTTTCCTTCTTTTTCTTCTGTCCCATACGCTGGTTATAGGCTGTCTGCGCATCGGATATCAGAGCGTTGACATTGCGGATAAAAGCAGTAGCTTCGTCCGAAGGATTCGCCAGGCTCCAGGCAAAAGCCAGCGAGGTTATATCGTCATAAATATCATCACCTTGGGCACGCACGATCTTGCTGTTGTCTACACTACTAGCCAGACGTTCGGCAGCGCGTTGGGCCACCAGTGATTCGTATAGATTATTCAAACGTTCCAGTTCATTCAAATAAGGGGTCAGGCTCAAAGCCTGTACGGCAGATGCATTTTCAGGTTTTCTCAGATCGACCAGGAGTCCTTTGATCGTTTCTGTTTCCTGATTGAGCGGGAGGCGTGCGATTCCGGTATATGGTTTCACTACGTTCCGCAGAAACTTTCCGGCTTCCTGTTCCGCCTGGAGTGGCAGGGTTGCGGAATTGTTTATCCGGTTCAAAGCATAGACGGCAACGTTGTCGCGTTGTTTGTCAGTGTCGTTCAACGTTTCAGTTTCCTGGCTGATACGGCTCTGGTTGTTCAGATCGGTAAGTTGGTCGATCACTGCGTCGAGGACAGTCAGTTGAGCGGCCGAAACGCCCAATGCAGGGACACCGTTCGATTCATTGACGCTAAGGCTTTCGATTTCGGGTCGGTCGCCACCCTGCTCCGGAAATGGAAGGAGGGCACGGAAACGGCGGAGAAAACTGAGGTACTCGGCGTTGTTGAAATTATTTGCAGAAAAATCGGTGAATTTTAAGTATGTTCCCATGATTTCTATTTTTTGATAACGAGGGCAAGGTAAGCATTATATTTCAAAAGATAACTGTTTTGTCAAAACAATTTCCAAGAAGATGTAAAATCGTTTCCCAAGTTGGGAAAGCATCTTACAAGGGTGTAAAGTCGTTTCCCAAACCGGGAAAGCACTTTGCAAGGGTGTAAAGCCATTTCCCAAACCGGGAAAGCACTTTGCAAGGGTGTAAAGCCATTTCCCAAACCGGGAAAGCACTTTGCAAGGGTGTAAAGCCGTTTCCCAAACCGGGAAAGCATTTTGCAGGGGTGTAAAGCCGTTTCCCAAACCGGGAAAGCATTTTGCAGGAGTGCAAAACAGCGGCGCAGCATACGAAAGCATTTTTCACCTCAAACTTTTTAAAAAAGACTCATCACACTCTCTTTGCAGTTCTTCCTTAAAACGTCTTTTATATTCTTCTTCAGATAAACAGAACTCCTGATACGCAAAATAGGCCATCCCCCCAACCAAAACAGCTCCCATACCGCCTGTTATAACAATATCCGTTATATAACCTTCAGGTACCCCAATACATAAGAAAACCGTTAATAATAATATAAAAAATGGAGAAGCGATAAAAAAGCCAAACGCATACCTGAAGGCCCTGTGGACTTTTTTATACCCCTTATCTTTAGCGAGTATTTTTTCCATTTCCCGGGATATGCGAACTGATTTGTTTTTCTGATAATAAAACCATTTTTCCATTATTTCGTTGATTATCCCTTCTTTTGTTGACGATTCCAGTCCTTCTTGTGATTTCCGGCTATTCTCTTTCTTTTTCAACCGAGACAATTCAGTTTGAGCTTCGCGTCTCTGCCTCGCCAGCAGTACCTGAAATCCGGCCTCCTGCGCAGCCATCCTATGCATGAAGTCAATTTCTATTTCTCTTTCCCGCTCACGCAGCTTCTGAGCCATTTGAGCTTCAAACTTTTTTTTATATTGTTGCTTTTTATACTCGAAGTTTTGCTTTAACATTTCCTCTCTTTTTAACCATTCTTCGGGTGTACGGGCAGGTCGTTCTTCAAGGAAAAATTCCTTTTCTTTTTTCGCTTTAACCGGTTTCCGGTCTATCGGCGTACGTTGTTCTTTCAATTCTTCCCAGAATTTCTCCTTTTTACCTTTGGCTATCTGGGCACTTTCCCATCGTTCGGCATAGGTATTAAAATCTTCCAGCACATGGTAATCGAATTTATTCACGCATTCGGATTTTATCAAAAACAGATAAGCATCTTCCTGATGTAATTTCAGAACCAGCACTTCGTTGTTCCGGAAAAAAGGATGCAAAGCGCTTATGTTGTCGTCCCGTCTCATGTAGAGCGTTTGGAGAGTGGAGTTGTATTGCCATAAACCTTTCTTCTCTTCGTTATTCTGAGTGATTACAAAAGTTCCGTTTTGATAGAAGATTAACGACTCATCCGCACCATTTTCGCCCAGTACAAACCATGCATAGGAAGGTAATATTTTAGCCATCTGCTGTCCTTTGACGAGATTGCGGTGACTCTCCGATATTTCTTGCTGGAATATTTTCATTCAGATTAAATTTAGGTGACAAACTCCGTTTGAAAAACAACACTCGCAAATATAAGCAAAAAAATGGGGATAAACATTTCTGCTCATCCCCTTTTCTGTTTTTTATTGTAAAAATAATCTGTCAGAAATTATATCCGATGCGAAGGGCCAGAAGTGGCTGAGATAATCTCAGGTCTCCCCAGGATTTGAGTATATTATATTTGAATTCCAAACCGACACTCAACTGATCGGTTGCATATACTTCACCTCCTAAACCGATATTGGCTCCTAAACGAGTCTTATTCAGACTTGCGCTATTTCCCAGACTTACTTTCCAGAACGAAAGATCAAGACCTGCCAACGGATAGAAACCGAACATATCGCTCAATTTGAATACATAGTGGGCATTCACGTCGATAGCCCAGGCACTCAAACCATCATCTTTCACAAAATAAGACAAAGACGGAGCCAAACGAACCTCATCCGTCAGATTATAACGATAATCCAATCCTAACAATGCATTCCCATTATCATTAAACCCATAACCAAGATTAAAACCGAAAGACGATTGTCCTTGCTGAGTCTGTGCAAATGCACTCATGCTGATAATTGCCAGCATGCACATAACAATTAATTTCTTCATACTCTCATTAATTTTAGTTCAACATTATGCGCAAATATAATTATTTTACTTTAAGTCTGTCTCCTGCGCTCTTAACAATACTGCGATAATAGTCTTCGTCGTAGCCAGGGAAATCAGGATATTCGGACAGCCCGTAGCCATTTTGCTTGAACTGGCCGTTTTCTTCTTTCTTAACGTTTCCGTCCATGTATTTTACTAAAAGATACTCGCCGAGCTTCTTCCAGCGGGCAGTTGCCTGATCGGCAGTCGTCGTACTGAACCAGGTCAGGAACCGGACTGCTTCCGCCGGATTCTTGGCATACAATTCGGAGGCAGCCTTGTCGATAGCCGGAATTGCCTCTTTATAACTGTTCTCCAACTCCTGCTGAACCGGACGAATGTCTTTGATCATAAAGCTATATTTACCGTAAGCCTGGTTGGCCACCCAGTTGTGAATCCAGAATGCGGAAGTCCACGAGAAATTCATGATGTCTCCGTTTCCTACCCGGTAGCACTCGGGCGATTCCGTGATAGAACAATACAGCGGAGTGAACACAGCCATATCGGCATCATCCACACCAAACCAAAGGATTCCACCGATCGCATCCGGCAACCAGTTACGCATCTGCGGAACGATTACAAAACCGGTCTGTTGCGTAGCGATGGCACGTTCGTTGGTATATTCTTGTCCATCCACCTTAAATGTCATCGGACGCCAGCGATACGGCACTTTATAAGAACCGGCTCCGGCATCTTTCGTCATATCCAGATCGGTTCCTTCAAAATGGTCGCGCATACCGTTCTGAACGTCCTGAACAGACAACAGACGGTCCGGCTTCACATACAACGGCATCGGCTCCTTGGAAGGATCGCCCTTGATAAAGTCGGTGTACTTATCCATTGTCTTATCGTATTTGCGGAAGAAAGACCATACGCGTGCTTCACAACCTCTCAATGCACTGAAGTCGTAAGGACAATAGGCCTTCTGGAAACTGAAGTCTTTATCTTTTCCACTGAAATACCCTTTTTCGCGGGCCAAAGAAACAACATCGGGCGAATACATACAGTTTTCCTTGTCATCGAAAGGAATCTGCTGGATGCGCGACTGGTTGGCATGTGCAGAGATGCAATCATCCGGAACGCGGATGGCCACCCAAACAGCCCCTTTGTTACCCGGACCTTTACCGATCAGTTCCATCACCCATGCTTCGTTCTTGTCGGCGATAGAAAAAGTTTCGCCGCTGCTGTAATAACCGTAGTCCTTCACCAGGTCGGTCATTACTTTGATTGCTTCGCGGGCCGACTTTGAACGCTGGAGGGCGATGTAGATTAGGCTGCCGTAGTCAATAATACCTGTTGTATCCACCAGCTCCGGACGTCCGCCCCACGTACTTTCCGTAATAGCCACCTGATGTTCGTTCATGTTGCCGACAACCGAATACGTCTGTTCCACCTGCGGAATCTGTCCCAGCGGCTTATTTGTATCCCATTCCCTGACTTCCAGCATGGCGCCTTTCGGCCAGGTCGCTGCCGGCCAACGGTATAACTCGCCATACAGGGTATGCGAATCTGCTGCATAACTGATCATCACCGATCCGTCGACCGATGCCTTCTTTCCTACCAGCAAACCCGTACAAGCCATTGCCTCCATTCCGGAAAGCAAAACGGCACAGGCTGCTGCGATAATCCATTTTCTTTTCATATAAATAAGTTTAAGCGAATAATAGCATATATACTGCCGCACCGCAAATATAGCCAATCAATGCCAATATTGAAAATCGCTTTGTATAGTACATGAAATCTATTTTCTCCAATCCCATCACCGTGACACCTGTCGCCGAACCGATAATCAGGATGCTACCGCCCGTTACGGCACAGTAGGCAAGGAATGTCCAGAATCCTCCGTCGGAAACAAAAAACTGTGCATAAGGGGCCAGGTCGGCCGTCTGCTGCACGATCGGATACATACCCATCGTTGCTGCCACCAGCGCCACGTTATCCACACAGGAAGATAAAGCTCCGATCACAAAGCTGATTAAATAAGGTTCATGCACATGCTTGTCGAGATAGGCGGACATGATCCCCAACTGTCCCGATGTTTCCAGGGCGCCTACCGCCATCAGGATTCCCAGGAAGAAAAAGATCGTCGCCAGGTCGATGTTCGGCAACAACTGGGTAATACGCAGCTTTTCCGATTCATGCACATGCAAACGGCTGTACATGACATCGGTATATATCCATAAAATAACCAGTCCCAGCAATACCCCCAGGAACGGAGGCAAATTGGTCAACATCTGAAAAACCGGAACCAAAGCCAACGAAAGCACGCCGATCACAAAGATCACCCGGCGTGAATGATTCGGTATTTCCGGAATAAACTCATCGGCTGCCTCTTCCTCACTCATGACACGCAACTGGGCATCTTTCTTGAACAACCAGAAATGGGCAATGGAGAGCGGAACCAGCATATTAACCAATGCAGGAATAAATACATGCGAAATCTGATGCATCGCCGTCACATTCTTTCCTACCCAAAGCAGGATTGTCGTCACATCACCGATGGGCGACCACGAGCCGCCGGCATTGGCTGCAATAATCACCATACAGGCATATTTCAACCGGTCGGTCCTGTCGGGAACCAACTTACGAAGCACCGCCATAATCACGATCGCTGCCGCCAGGTTATCCAGCAAAGCAGAAAAGAAGAAAGTGGCAAAACTGATATACCACAACAGTTTCCGTTTGTTAGAGGTGCGGATATATCCCGTCACCGACCTGAAACCACCGTGTTTATCGACAATATCGACAATCAGCATGGAACACATCACAAAGAACAAGGTCTCTGCCACATTTCCCAGATGGTAAACGATAGAACGGTTGGTTATAAAATTAATAAACTGATCTTTTGCCGGCAGATTTGTCATTTCGGGGTTCTGCATCAGAAACTCTTCGAACAGCGGATTGGAACGTTCAACGAAAATGTTGTAGGCATCAAACATCAATATCATCCACAAAGAAATGGCCATAAAAAGAGCTGTTGCCGCTTTGTTGATCTTAATCTTATCTTCAAGCGCAATAGCAATGATACCCCCGATAAAAATAATTGGCATTAATATAAACATAAGTGCATTTTATTTAGTCTACCCTTCCGTAAAAGGGATTAATTAATGATATACGTACAGTTCAAATATTATCAGATGTGAGCTATCTTGTCCCCGTGCTTGACACGGGGCCGCAGAGGAACCAGCAGTATCAAAAGATACATATAGGATTACGGTCTGTGCCTTTGCGATCCCGTGTCAAGCACGGGAACGGGATAGCTCATTTCTTTCTAAATTGGCACATTGGCATATTGCCACATTGGCTCATTATTTTCTACTTCTATCACAATGTATACAAATAACCGATCTCTTCCGCCCAGATCGACTCGTCAGGGGTTTCAAGGATCAGAGGGATGTCGTCAAAACGAGGATCGGCCATCAGCATCTTAAAGGTTGTCATCCCCATCACCCCTTTTCCGATACTGTCATGCCTATCTACACGGGTCGCCAGGTCTTTCTTCGAATCGTTGATATGCATTCCGCGCAAATAGGAAAAACCGATCACTTCACCGAAGTGGCGGAAGGTTTCGGTAAAGCCTTGTTCCGTTTTAATATCATAACCGGCAGCCAGCGTATGAGCCGTGTCGATACAGACACCGACGCGCGTTTTATCTTCTACCCGATCGATGATGGCTGCTATTTGTTCGAATGTATATCCCAGGTTTGTACCCTGTCCGGCCGTATTCTCTATAACGGCACAGACACCTGCGGTCTGGTCCAACGTCCGGTTAATCGACTCGGCAATACGAGCCAGGCAATCGTCGACCGACAATTCGTTCAGATGACTTCCCGGATGGAAATTCAGCCGGTCCAACCCCAGTTGTTCGCAACGCTGCATTTCGTCCAGGAAAGCATCGCGCGACTTCTGCAATCCGTCCGGGTCCGGATGTCCGAGGTTAATCAGGTAACTGTCATGAGGCAGGATATGTTTCGCCTCGTAACCGAACTCCTCACAATGTTCTTTGAATAAGGAGATACTTTTCTTCGTCAACGGGGATGATTTCCACTGACGTTGGTTTCGGGTAAAGAGGGCGAATGCTTTAGCCCCGATAGCATCCGCGTTCAGAGGGGCATTCTCAACCCCACCCGACGCACTTACATGTGCTCCGATGTATTTCATTTGTTAATCGTTTACTTTATTCTTTTTGTTACTGTTCATTATTTTTCATCTTCGGTCTTACAGCCGGCAAAATGAAACTTCTCCGTCGCCTGTTCTTTTGTGACGACAAAATATACGATGTCCGCCCGCGAACAAAGTTCGTTCTGCGAATTGTATATCTCCGTCTCTATGAATATGGCATTCCGTTTCTGCTCCTTGATACGCCCCCGTATCATCAAGCGCGGTTCCCGGGTCGAGATACTTTTCAGGAAACGGGCATCCAGCCGTGAAGTCACGCCCGACGTCTGCAATTTCCTTAATACCACCCAACCTGCCAGTTCATCCATCATGGTAGTCTGTATTCCCCCATGCAATGTCTCCAACCATCCCTGGTAATGGCTTTCCGGCTCCCAGAAAGCAACTATATCTTCACCATCTTCGTAAAACTCCATGTGCAGGCCCTGCGGATTTTCGGGTGCACACCCGAAGCACATATAGCCATCCAACCCTTTCCAGGGATTAATAATCTTTTTCATACAACAACAGCTTTAAACGGATTGTTTCTTAAATAAAGAGAATTTTATACTATAAGCCGGTTACAAATATAACAAACTTATGCCGTTTTTCCCGAAGCCACAAAAAAACAGAGATAAGAGCCGTGGCCTTACCTCTGTTTCCATACTGATAATCAGATATTTTATTTTCTTTTAATCTTCAATCTCAGGCATCAGGAAATCTACGAAGCACAGGGCAGCCAGAGCTGTTCCGTATCTCTTTTCGATGGTAATACCTTCGGTAATGAAGTTCAGTTCACCCAGATAATACTTACCGTAAGTCTTCTGGTGCAAGTCGTTGATTACACGGATCAGACGTGATTCCAACTCCTCGATACGATAACGGCCGCTGACCTCGCATACCAGGCCTCCAACCTTCTCATCGAAGTTTTCGTCCTTGTACATCCAGGCGTAAACCACACCGGCAGATACAAACTCATCCTGATAACCATGCGATACCGCCATAATGGTTTTCAATTCCGTACCAAATGGAGGAAGATCGATCTCGTCCATGGTTGCAAGATGTGCAGTTGCTGGAATAACAGACGAATAAGTCATAATGTTAAAGTCTGAAATACCGGCATCATAAAGAGCCATGTGATAAGAACCTGCATGCTTTTCCAGGTCTGAATCACCACTACCCTTTGTAATAAAAAAGGTGTTTGGAATTAAATTCCCAACTTTCTTTACCATCTACAAATATGTTTTACTTAATTAATAATATGAGGGCACAAAAATAGAAACTTCTTTGGGATTATTTTCTTTACAAATGATAAAAAAACAGCTTTTTACATATTATTATTCATTTTATTTTAAGGTATATCGCATAAGGTATAATTATCAGCCGTCACGGAGACTTCCGCCAACGTCCATAAATTTCACTTATCGCCCGATTGACAAAAGTGATGGGAAATACCGGCTTTCCGGGTGAACAAATAAGAAACCCGCCGTGTTAGAATAGTAGAAACAACATAAAACTTATTAGTCATGCTTACATTATGCCTCAGTTTATTATTGTTGGTAACTAATAATAGTAATAATAGTAGTAGTCAAATAACAGATAAAAAAGAAGAAATTATGAAATTCGAATTAATTAAATTGCCTTATGCGGCAAATGCATTGGAACCGGTTATCAGTAAAGCAACAATTGAGTTCCATCACGGAAAACATTTACAGGCTTACGTAAACAACCTGAATAACCTGATTCCGGGTACAAAGTTTGAAAACGCTCCCCTGGAACAGATCGTAGCAGAATCCGACGGCGCTATCTTTAATAATGCCGGACAGATACTCAACCATAACTTGTATTTCACCCAGTTCTCCCCCAAAGGCGGCGGCGAACCTAAAGGAAAGCTGGCGGAAGCCATCAAAGCAACCTGGGGTTCGTTCGATAACTTCAAGAAAGAGTTCAACGCAGCAGGCGCCGGTCTATTCGGTTCCGGATGGGTATGGCTGGCAAAAGATAAAGACGGCAAACTTTCAATTACCAAAGAGCCAAACGGCAGCAACCCCGTTGCACACGGACTGGTTCCTCTCCTGGGATTCGATGTATGGGAACATGCTTATTACCTGGATTACCAGAACCGCCGTCCCGATCATCTGAATGCCCTATGGAATATCGTTGATTGGGATGCCGTTGGCGAAAGATATTGATATTAATAAGTAGTGTGATTTAAACCAGATAAGGCCGTCCGGGGGAAATGTTCTCCGAACGGCTTTTTGTTTACCGATCACCCCAAGGGAAAAATGTCAATTATTAAGGAAATACAGCAAACAGTTACAAGCATATAAGGTCGTAACTTTGTTATGTAAAATAGAAAGAGAAATAATAACTAAACAATAAGGAGTTAGAATCATGAAAGTAAAAGAGTTGACAAAACAAGAATTTCTGAGTAAAGTGGCCAATTATGAAGCAAGTCCCGATAAATGGATATACGAGGGTGACAAACCTTGTATCGTCGATTTCTTCGCTACCTGGTGCGGTCCTTGTAAAATGATTGCCCCTATCCTGGAAGAGCTGGCAGGCGAATATGAAGGAAAAATAGACATCTATAAGGTCGATACGGAAAAAGAAGAAGAACTGGCAGCTTCTTTCGGCATCCGGAGCATTCCTTCCCTCCTGTTCTGTCCGATGGGCGAACAACCGCAGATGGCAAGAGGTGCCATGAGCAAGGCTGATTTCAAAAAGGCTATCGAAGAAGTTCTTTTGAAGAAATAAACAATGCTATCATATTACTTACGGAACTCCTGAAAGTGCAGGCTATCGAAAGAGCAGCCGGCTTTCAGGAGTTTTATTTTGTCTACAATTTATCCGTGTAAAATATCTTTCATGTCAATCACAGGCCAGGGCTTATAATCACGCCAGGCACCGCGGGTAAAATCAGGAACAGCCACAGAGCAGCTCTTGTTCAGGACAGAACGTTCGCTCAATTCGACGATACATGACCAGGCAGCCGCATCGTACACACTCTGATCCAGCGGATAACCGTTACGCAGGCAATAGATAAGACGCCAGTCCATGATAAAGTCCATACCACCGTGACCACCGACTTTCTTTGCCCGTTCGCCGATGTATTTGCTCAGAGGGTGTTCATAATCCGCCATCACTTCCTTTTGAGGCCCTTCTTTCAGGAAAGAATGCGTATCGGGCTGTACAGCCACCTTCTGCTCCGGATATTTAACAGCCATCCCTTTCGTTCCCTGCACCAGATGGATACGGGAATAAGGACGGGGCGATGTCGTATCATGCTGAATCATGATAGACTTGCCGTTCACAGTATGGATAATGGTCGTATTCATATCCCCCAGGGCATACCGTTCCGATTGGGTGATACGTTCGTCATCTTTCAGATTTTCCTTCGCCCAAAGAGCCAGGCCGAACTGGTTGGTCGAAACCGATGACAGGTAATCCATCCGGTCTCCCTGGTTGATTCCCAGAATCTGGGCAACCGGGCCAAGTCCATGTGTTGGATACGGGTTTCCGGTATGGTATTTACTGTATTCCAGGCGCCAATGTTTATAATAGCCTTTAAACTTCGAGCCTCTCAGGTCGTGGATATAAGCGCCTTCGGTATGAATAATTTCTCCCAGCAATCCCTGGCGGGCCATATTCAATGTGGCCAATTCAAAGAAATCGTAACAACAATTTTCAAGCATCATGCAATGAAGCTGCGTTTCTTCGGCCTTGTCGACCAACGCCCAACAATCCTTTACCGTTAGCGCAGCCGGCACTTCGATGGCAACATGTTTTCCATGATCCATGGCATAAAGGGCGATAGGCACGTGCAACTCCCAAGGGGTGGCATTATAAATCAGGTCGATATCATCGCGTTCGCACATTTTCTTCCAGTCTTCTTCTCCGGTATATGCGACTGCTTCTTTCCGGTTACTGTTTTTAAGTGTTTTCTGGCTATTCTCAATCCGTTCGGGATTCAGATCACAGATAGCCACAATCTCCGTTCCCTCGATCTGTGCCATACGCTCTACGGCGCCTGCCCCTCTTCCCAGACCGACAACACCGATACGGACGGTACTCAATGGTTTACAACGCAGTCCTAAAACAGATTTTCCTTTGGCCGGGGGAGACAGGTCTTCTGTCTGTGAAAAAGAACTCCCGCTGACCGGCGTATTGGCAGCATTCATCTCTTTGCCTACAACAATAGCTGCACTTCCCGCCAATGATCTTCTTAAAAATTGTCTTCTGTTAATGCTCATGATAATAGATTTTAGATTAAGTGATATTATATGAGTCGGCAAAATAAGAATTTATTTTCACTTCTACTATTTTTCTTAAAAAAATGTCTAATCTTTTCTTATTATTAATCAGGGAGATAGATTGTATTTGAAAAGAAAGATGAAAAAAGTATACAAAAAAACACCCTCCCCTATTGCGAGATTAGAAATAATAACTACCTTTGCACTCGCAAAACAGAAATACTGAATGCCTCTTTAGCTCAGTTGGCCAGAGCACGTGATTTGTAATCTCGGGGTCGTTGG